>OIDS01000255.1_pt1 | contig 31848 bp, 15 predicted proteins | sample 1581491 | NCBI WGS metagenome assembly OIDS01 (sample SAMEA3882553, study PRJEB24775) | human gut metagenome | biome: human-associated habitat; feature: intestine environment; material: feces | place: Netherlands | collected 2009/2010
ATCTGCACAGCTTTTTTCAGCAGGGACATTATGAGATAAGAGCGTACAATGGTTCACTTCACGCCGGCGAGGTAAGAAGTCAGATAGTGCTTGCATTAGCCATAAGCAATGCAGCTATGACAAAGAAATACTGCTCTCCTCACGTTTCGCAAAGTGATAATATGCGGTACAGCTTTAGGGTCTGGCTTTTAAATCTGGGGCTGATAGGGGATGAATTCAAAAATTGCAGGACACATCTGCTGAAACATCTTGAGGGTGATATAGCTTGGCGACACCCGGAGGACGGAATTGCCGCAAGAGCAAAGCTGAAAGAAAAACGTGAGCTGGAGCGGCAAGCCGCCCGTGAGCAACGTGTCGAGCTTGTAAGCGACAACAGCACGCAAGTCGAAAATGTACCCGAAGAACACATTGAGCCGTCAGAAAGTGAATGTGACGAATTTGAAGAAGAATTTGAAATGAGTATGTAAGGAGGAAAACATGGAATACAAAAGATTATACATTGCCTATGGCAGCAACATCAACCTTGAACAGATGGCGCATCGCTGTCCGAATTCAAAGGTTGTAAGCACAGAAATGATGCAGGGCTATGAACTTGAATTTCGTGGTGTGGCAACGATCGTACCGAATGAGAAGTCGGAAGTACCCGTTCTGATATGGGAGATAGACGGACGTGACGAACACAGTCTTGATAGGTATGAGGGATTCCCGAATCTTTACCGCAAGGAGTTGTTTGATATAGAAGTCAACGGCGAAAAGAAAGAGTGCATGGCGTATTTGATGAACAAAGGACAGATCTCTCCGCCAACCAGTTATTATTACAATGTTATAAAGCAGGGATATGAGGCGAACGGTATGGACACAAGCTATCTGAGGGCGGCACTTGAAAGGTCGGTTTGCAGTCAGCATTTTGATGATGGACCGGACGAGGATTTTGAAGAAGATAATGATTTTCAGATGAAGTTTTAAGGAGCGTGGTCAAATGAGATACAAAGGATTTTACATAAAGATCTCACCCGACATAAACATTAGCAGGGTCGACAAGAACGGCAGAGATGTTCTTTGCGAAGGATTTTTAATACAGGTTTTCGCAGACGAGACCGAACGTGTTGAGATCGACAGCTTTTCTGCGGCTGTGGGGTTTGAGATACTGGAGAACAGCTTTGCGGAGGCGGAACAGTTTGCCAAGGATTTTGTTGATTGTGAGGGGAAGGAATATATAAAACGACAGCTGACTCGGTAGGACAAGACCGCTTGATAGATGACGTCAAATTGGCATTTTTATTGTCATCTATTTTATAGTAGCAACACAAAAAGCTCGCAGACTTCTGCGGGCTTTTTTTGTTTTATCTTGACAGTTTTGGCTATGGTATGATATAATCGAAAAAAAATCAGAATGTCATAGGGTGGTAGAGTTTATGAAAAGGCACGTTTTGATACTTTTTGCGGCGGTCATTTTCACGCTTACACTTGCCAGTTGCACGTCAAAATATGACGCTGAGGACTTTATCGGAAAGACTTCGGCGGAGATAGTTGACGAGAACGGGGATTTTGACTGCGTTATTGGCGAGGCTGATAACGGAATATACTCAAACTGCAAGTGCGGATACACCATAAAGGAAAAGAAAGCGGGGTTTTTAGGCTCGTCGGACGAGGTTTTATTTTTCATATGCTTTGATGAAAATGGGGTTGCGATAAGTTGTGCAGAAGGTGTTCGGCCTGGGGGATAGGGATATTTTTCCTTGTTTCCTGAGACGATGCCATAGTTCGGGAAGCTCAAGTGTCGGGTTCCGTTTGTGATACCTTTTGATAAGATCTATTTCTTCCTTGGTATGCTCATTGGGATGATGATGCGGTCGGCGTGATTTAACTGCAAGGGACTCCACACTTCCGTCCCAGCGTTTCAGCCAGAAATATATATATGAACGTGATTTATTGTATTTTCTGCTCGCTCGGCTCACTCCATATTTCTTTGCGTAATTCATTAAGGATTGACGAAACTTCATATCTTGTGTTATACTATTCATGAGAGATAGGCTTCCTTTCTGATTTGAATTTGGTGTGGTAACTTTATTTTATCAGATTTTTGCCTATCTCTCTTTTCTTTTTTCTTAATTTTGTCCAATATCTATTGTAGCACTACATTGATTTCCGTGATTTCGGCTCGTGATTTCTTGACTTTTTCTTCAATCTGTGATATACTTATATCGTGTATACCATGTTGTTTGAAGGCTGTGGTTTTATGTCAATAAGAGTTCCGTGGGATAAGTTTGAAGCTGCCATTTTGCTTGATGGCTGGCTCAGAGTTAAGGAAGGTATTCCGAGAAGTGAAGTAATAACTTTGGTTTCCTATAAACTGCGTAAAAAAGCTGTTAATCAGGGAGTCGCAATAGATAGCGTTTTTCGCAACACTAATGGCATTAACTTTCAGCTAATGAGCATGGCATCCGCTTTTGAAGCAACTGATATGGGGAAAGCCCCTTCTAAACTTTTTATGGAAGTAGCTGATCTTTACCATAATGATTTTGCTTCTTATTCAAAACTTATAGAGGAGGCAATGCAGATGCTTGAAGGTACATCCGAGCTGAAGTACAGCTTTATAAAGTTTCTTCGTGAACAAGTTCCTGATAAAGCAAATAAGATTCTTGTCGCTATAAAAAGCATAGACGAATTTGCGATAGCAACTAAAGCATTGCCCTGTTCTTTTTTTGATGTGTTATCAGAAGATACTATATCTTTGCTCAGGAAAAAGGTTCTTAACCATAAATTCTTCATCGTGAGACATAAAAACTTGCAGGAATATCCAGCACTTGCTTTGTCTCTATTGGAGAAGTTTATATTGAATACAGGCGATACTGTCGCCACTAACGGTAGTGAAGAAACTGAAAAGTATCATACCGCCGAGGAAAAACAAGTGAATAACGAAAATAAACAAGCAGATAACATTAGCTTTGCTGATTGGATTACGCAGTGCGCCGGATTGAGTCCGGCAACAGCACGGAGTTACAGATCGGCTCTTAACACTTGCGACGCTTATGCTTTTGAGAGTCAGCTTTATTCAGAGAGCATAACGCTTTGCACGACATATAATGATTTCGTGGTAAAATACGATGCCCTTATGAATGATGAAGGGTTCTTAAAACTTAGCGAAATAAAGCATAATTACCTTGTAGCTGCCCTAAAAAAGTACCATGACTATTTTTACGCTTTGGATACAGGTTTTGTTTCAAGTTCTTCTCCCTCAAAGAAAGTTCAACCAAACAATCAGCCGTCTGTATCTGATGAGGTGCAAAACAATTGTAACAGCATTCTCAGTCAGGATTTTGAGGACGGCTATCAGGTTGGCGATTATATGCATCAAATGCGCTTCTTGTCCTGTTATGAAGATACATTCGGAAGCGAACTCGATATTACGGAAGATGAGCTTGACAAATTACTGAAATACATTGGGCAAATCCGTGATGGGCGTATATTCTGTAAAGGCAATAACGATACTCCTTTGATCACTTCAGTCTTTGAGGTTGTGGAAAATGCATTTGAGAACGGCGCAACAGCAGTTTTCTTTGAGTGCATCTACGAAAGATATACGGACAATCTTATTTCCGAGATGAACATATACAGTGCTGACGCATTAAGAGACATAATGAAAAATGACAGCCGTTTTCAAGCAAACTATCATATTGAGCGATCTGCTATCGTAAAAAATGGAATAAGTGCTGATACAACAAACGAGATTAAGGTGATTTTACAGAGCAGCCATACACCGCTAACCTTTGAGGATTTCAAAGAGCGACTTTGGTATGTACCTATGGATAGAATCAAGTCGGAACTCGCTCGTTTTTCCGAAGCAGTATGTGTTGAAAGAGGTACATACCTCTACGCATTGAACTTCTACATCTCTCCCGACGAGAAGGTTGCCTTGATAAAAGCTATGCGTTCGGCAATTTACAGCAACGGTTATCTTGTAGCCAAGAATTTACGAGAAATATTCAACAAAGCCTGTCCGTCGGCAGCTCTTGACTCTGAGTATCTAAAGGACTATGCTATCAGAGATATTCTAAAGATAATCTTTCAAGATGAATTTGATTTCAGTTCATCTGTGATAACGGAGAAAGGCAATCCGTTGGATATTGGACAGTTATATCGTAATTACGCTGCCGAACACGAACAGCTTTCTCTCCGAGAAATCAAGGAGTTCCAAGAAACCATCGGTCTCCCCATATATTGGGACGACATTTTCAAGGAAATGGTTCGTATTTCCGCTACGGAACTTGTCCGCAGGGATAAGGTACAGTTTGATGTTGATGCCGTAGACGATGCTTTGGAGAAGATGTATCCAAATGAGTACACAGCATTGAAAGATATAACATTATTCTTGTCATTGCCTGCTGCATCTGTTCGTTGGAACGGATATGTACTTGAAAGCTACCTGAGAGACTACAGTAAGAAATTCAGATTAGTTCAGGTCAGCATATCTAACGATGATTATTATGGCGTTATGCTCAAAAGCACATCTAATTTGGAGAGCTATAACGATGTTGCCGCAGATATGCTTGCAAAAAATGGAGGCTGGACTGATGAAAAGTCCGCCTTAAGATGCCTTGTTGATGCAAAATTTCAGCAGAGGGCAAAAAATAGCAATATCTCTGCGATTGTCAAGGCAGCAAGACAAAAGCGAGCAAATATATAAGCGAAGGAAGAAGTAACCAATGTACGAATATATATGGGACGATCAGACAGGAGGAATACTACTGACCACAAATCAGTCGAAATTCAGCAAAGAACCTCGTCCTGTCTACTCCCGTGAGCTTGACATTCTCGGTTTCGATCAGCATTGGAATTATCCACATGATGATTCTGCGCCGATTATGTGGGCGGAAGCAAACAACTATTATTACCGTGGAAAACTTGTCGCTAAAACAAAGGGCGGCTCTATATATACTAAACCTGAAATCGTAATACTTGATACTCCCGAACCTTCTGGTGATATGCTCCAGTTTGTTGACATAAAGGCGATGTGCGACAAGAACAGGAATATACTTGAAACACTCGTTCAGGAAACTATTCAAAAGATTTACAATACATATATGGAGTATCGGAATAAGATAGATGTATATTACGTTGCATTTAGCGGAGGAAAAGATAGCGTAGTAGCGCTTGATCTTGTGCAAAGAGCATTACCACATGATTCCTTTCTTGTTCTTTTTGGCGATACTCAAATGGAATTTGAAGATACATACGCTTTGGTCGAAAAACAAAAAGAGTTATGTGCAGCAGAAAATATAAACTTCATAGTTTCTAAATCAGAGCAACCGCCTGAAATTACATGGCGTGAATTTGGTTCACCATCTCAAACTATGCGATGGTGCTGCAGTGTACACAAGACAGCTCCTCAAATATTAGCATTAAGAGAGCTTACAAACAATCCTTCTTTTAGAGGAATGGCTTTCACCGGAATAAGAGCAGATGAAAGCTCGTCAAGAAGCCAATATGATGATGTGACATACGGTGGAAAGCATAAAGGACAATATAGCTGTCACGCCATACTTAATTGGAGTTCAGCCGAGGTTTTTTTATACATCTATGATAATGACTTGCTATTAAATGAGACATATAAAAAAGGAAATAGTCGTGCCGGCTGCCTTGTATGTCCTATGGCAGCTTACAAAAATTTCTTTTTCAAGGAACAATCGTATGGTGGAGATCCTAAATCACGGTTATCCACCACTATGTATACAGACATTATTTTAGAAACAACATCTAAAGTGTTTGCAACAGAAAAAGACAAGATAGATTTCATGGAAACTGGTGGCTGGAAAGCGAGAAGAAGTGGACGAGAACTCAATATTTCTGAGGATTTTTGCAATGAGTCACTTGAAAAAGGAATCCTGACCATCACCCTTCTCCGAGAAAGGACTGACTGGCGTGAATGGATAAAAACGATCGGAGATGTAATAAGTATCTCTGATTCTGCGATAGAGATCGTTTATGAGAAAAAAAGCTACACTATCAGTCGCAGAATCAAGGGCAAACAACAGGTTTTCACCGTGGATTTGAGTGATAACTCAAAAACGGATATATTCTTTGGCTCGGCATTGAAGACCGTATTCAGAAAATCAGCATACTGCATCGGATGTCATGTATGCGAAGCAAACTGTCCTAACGGGTTCATAAAAATGCACGAGGGCAAGGTTACAATTGACAATAAGTGCGTAAAATGCAAAAAATGCCATGACGTTTTTCATGGTTGTTTAGTTGCAAATTCACTTAGATTACCGAAAGGAGATAAGAAAATGGGTAGCGTAGACCGTTATGGTAATATCGGCATTGAGTATGAGTGGGTAGTTGATTATTTTACCAAGAAGGACGGATTTTGGGAAGATAATGAACTTGGAACGAATAAAATCAAGAATATGAAAAGTTTTTTGTCGGATGCTGGAATTACTCTTCCGAAGAAAAATACGATAACTCCTTTTGGCGAAAAAATAGCTACCATCGGAATTGAGACAGAAGCTGCATGGGGTATCATTATCAGCAATCTTGCTTATACAGCAGAGCTTAATTGGTGGGTTATGAATACTTCTTGTGGAATGACCTACACTCCTGTTCAGCTTCAGAGTATGCTGTCAGATAAAGTAGCTTCTGAAAACTCTCAGAAACACATTGTCTCTGCTTTTAAGAATATTTTCGCTTCCAATGAGATTCTCGGCAAGGCTTTAGGATTAGGAGTATGCCTCCTTAAAGAAAAAAGCTCTAATAGAGTTCTCATTGAGATTCAGCGTACTACTTGGCAGCACCCGATCCCCGAAGTAATCCTCTACGCTCTTTTCAAGTTTGCCGAAGCGTGTGACGGATATTATCAGTTCTCTCTCTCGACGCTTATGGACGATTCGCTTGAAAGAGACGGTATAAGCCCTTCCCGTATGTTCGGACTTGACAGAGACACGATGATCGGGCTTCTTAACAACCTTAGCACACACTATCCTGAGTTTATCCGTGCTTCGTTCACACTTGACCTTGAAACGATCACGCTTTCAGAGGATAAGTCTGCTGAGGATGTGCTTAATCTGTTTTAATACAAAGGGGTATTGACATGGCTGAGAAAAAGTTATACAAAGAATACTTTCAAATAGATCCTAAATACTTTCCACAGGTAACCGAAGCACTCATTAAAGAGGGCAAGGTTAATTGGAAGAACTATTTTGCAAACGATTCGTTTATCGCTGTTCTGAAACAGGCTTGCGATATGGTAAACGGATTGAGTCCTCTCTCAATGTTCACATGGGGACCGTATGGTTCTGGTAAGTCACATCTGCTGCTTACCCTTATCTCTATGCTAAAAGCAAAAAACGAGGAAGTCACTGATTACTTTACAGATCAGAACCTTTCCAATGACCTCCTCAATAAGTTCATCGCTATGAAGAACAGTGGAAAGATCATCACTATCCATAGAATTGGTTCATCTGATATTACAACTGAAACTGACCTTGTTCTTGCAGTTCAGCAGAGCGTAATGGCAGCTCTGGATGAAAATGGTATTGATAATCAGGGTTCAGCTTCTATGAAGGACTCCTTCCTTGAGTATATAAGCAAACCCATCAACAGAACATATTTTGACAGTCTTATCAAAGAGGACGATTATGCCTGGGAATTTCCTGAGATGTCCGTTGATGACGTCGAGAGGATCATTACTGGTGATAATGCTAAGCAGTCCGAGGAAATGCTCCGCAAGGTAATGACTGTGATGAAGGATATTGGTCAGTATGGTATCCTGAAAGACACCAATGCTATGTCCGATTGGATCAAGGATATTATTGAAAAGAACAATATCAAAGCTATTATTTTTGCGTGGGACGAGTTTTCTGAATTTTTGCAAAATCACCCTATGGGACTTACTGGTTTCCAAACTCTGCTTGAAATCAGCAATTCACACCCGTTCTACTTCATTATTGTAACACACGAAGCGGAAAAGGTATTTGCTGACTCTAAGGCAGCAAAGAAATTCCTTGACAGATTCCAGAAGCCAGTTGAAATTTCTCTGCCTGAGAATACAGCTTTCAAACTTTTGCATCAGGCAATGAAGATCACAAGCGATCCTGTTCCTGCTGAGGAATGGAATACAAAAATTCTGCCCGCTGTTAATGGCAGATTGTCTGAGGTCAGAAAGCGTATACTGAGTTTTGAAAGAGCTTCGTCAAGTAAGAAGTCAACTTTCACGGACGATGATCTTCAGGGCGTTGCGCCTATTCACCCTTATGCTGCCCTTATACTCCGTCAGATTGCGAGTATGTTTAACTCTAATCAACGCAGTATGTTTGACTTCGTCATCAATGAAAGCAGCGATTCACAGGGGTTTAAGTGGTTTATTAATAATTATAGCCCTTTCGATAGAATGAATATTTTGACCGTTGATATGTTGTGGGACTTTTTCTGTGGGAAACAGGTTAGCGGACTTAGTGACGATGTACGTGGAATTTTCCTTAGCTATGACGGTCTGAAATCCGAGAGTCTTCTTCCGGAAGAACAAAAAGTATTAAAGACAATCCTGATTTTACAGGCAGTATCGGTAAGAATATCGAATGATGATTTGCTGTCGCCTAATGCCGAAACACTTGACCTTTCGTTCAGAGGAACGGATTGGAGTGTCGGTAAGGCAAAGGCTATCGCTGAGGGACTCCGTGAAAAAGGGCTTATCTTCGAGAAACCTATGGCGAACGGTAAAAAAGAATATTGCGTTGCAAATGGTAATGTTGGCGACGGTATCAAGAAATACCGTGATCAGGCTATTGCTGAAACAAAGACAACAAGCCTGATTACTATCGCAGGATTAGCCGACTCTGTCGTCATTCCTAAGCCTGTAGAAATGAGATACAAGCCCGAATTCGCATCGGAAAGCGGATTTACGACAGCATTGAATAATCAGCTAAGACATTCCTACACGGAGCGATTCAAGATTATTATCACATTCGCTTTGAATGACATTGAAGCACAACAAGTAAAAAATCATATCCTGAAAGCAGTATCATCACCAAATAATGATGTTCTCTTTATCGAAACACTTACCCCTATGGGAAAAGATCTCTATGATCAGTACATAGAAGCTCTTGCGTTCAGTAAGTATTACTCTACAAAGGACGGCAATCAGGCAAAGCATTTCCAAGATCAGGCTGACGGTGTGTTACGTCAATGGAAGCAGAATATCACAAATGGAGCGTTCACGTTCTTCACTCCTCAAAATCCTAATGGTGAGAGAAAAGCTAACCTGTCCGATTTACAGGAAGCTCTGAAGCGCTACGATTTTCAGACATACGTTTCCTGCCTTGAGCAGTACAGCCTGAATGCTACGCTGTACAGTGCATTTAATCTTTCTCAGGGTGCTGAACTCGGTATAAAGCAGGAAACCAAGAGTGCATACCATGTTGCAAATAAGAATTTGAGCATCGAAAATGCACTTTCAGGAGCATGGAAAGTTGATGATTACTGGAAGGATAGCACCAAGCAAAGCCTTGTAATCGTTAAGGTTAAGACAAGAATCGAAGAAATCATCGAGGATAGCTTCAAAAACAATAACGGTGAAGTCAGCATTATGACCATTTTAAACGAGATGGAGAAGCAACCGTTTGGATTTATGCCGACTTCTATTACGTCATTTGTACTTGGTTTCTGCCTTAAAGAATATGCTACCTCAAATTATTTCTGGAGCAACCATTCTAATACCGAAACTATGACCGTTGACAAGATGAAAATTATGATTGCCAACGCTCTGAATCAGAAGAATAACCCGTCAAAGAACTACAAAGACGAATTTATCGTTACTATGACCTCAAGCATGAGAAGTTTCCTAAAGGGTTCTTCTGCCATATTCGGTATTCCTGAGTCAATGTGTACTTCTATTGAAGCGACCAGAGATCAGGTTAGGATTAAAATGAAAAACTTACAGTTCCCGATCTGGTGCGTAAAATATCTTATTGATAACGAACAGCTTGCTAATCCGAAATCTACTATCGAAGAAGTGATCGATTGCTACACAGGAATAGCCAATACTGCAAATGGCACTCAGGAATCGGAAAGCAAACTGGCAGAACGTATTGGTGAGGCTTTTGAAGAATCGCCGTCTATAATTGATGACCTCAAAGGCTTGATGAGTGACAACAAGTGCAGAGATGGTATGATTGCATACATAGAACAATATAAAGGCGGAGAACTGAGACAATTAGCTGCTGAAATCAACGATAACGGAGCTTACATTGATGAAGTGAAGAAAAAGTTCAATGCAGGTGACGGTAATTGGGTGTGGAGTACACAAACAGCAGACGAAAAAATCTTAGGCGTAATTCTTGAATACAAGATCATCAGAGAAAGCAACAAGAGCCTTTCCTCTTGTGCCACATTGCAGGATACAATATCCGAGTGGAACAGACGTACTAACAACATTAAGATGCCTTGTGAGGTTGTGGCAAAGCAGGTTGGCGATTTAGGACTTTTCCTTTGGGAATTAAGTTCTATTAAGAGAAACAACGCAATTGCAGAGCAGAATAAGCAGAAATTCTATGATCTGCTTCTCACTCAAAGAGAAAACTTCGATGCTTTCTATAAGGATCAAGTTCCGTATTTCAAGGCAGACGCTAACTCTTTACTTAGTGATCTGAGTGATTACGAAATTGCTGAGATTTATAACAGTCTGCCTGCCGGACAGTTCACAAAAGGTAAAACCGAGTATTATAATTTTGTTCAGGGTAAGATCGACGAGTATATCCTAAGCCAATGGAAGAAGAAAATGCAGGCACTTTGGCATGAAAAGACTGGTACCAAAGATCCTGTAGAATGGTCTGAAAAGTATAACACACCAATTCTCTGCATGGTTTCAGAGGAACAGCGTCCGATTGCTCGTAGAATTTTCGATATTATTAAGAGTTCAAATCCCTCTGAGGATGACGCAAAAGCTGCTATTGAGTTTATGAATAGTACTGATTTTTACGATAGATTATCAGATGGCAGTGAGAGAGACAGACTCTTTATGGAGCTTATTGTAGGCACAAATTCTGTCCTTTTGACCGATGTCAACGATATAAGAAGTAAACTCAGAGCCAAGCTATTGCAGGAGTCGCCTTACTATTGGTTCGGCAGCAGTGAAGTCCAAAAATATCTGAAGTCTATGGTTGATAAGGAGTACAAGCTCCGAGGAAGCGAAAAGGCAAGTCAGATAATTGATCGAATGGATACCGCTCAACTCCGAGAGTATTTGAAACGCAGAATTGACGAAGATGCTGAATTCGGCATACAGATTCTTAAAGGAGAAGATGGTAAATAATGCGTTGTTACGATGCAGAAAGCTGTTTCAACGAGATAATCGCTTACTTTAATTCCGAGGTAAGTGGTTATCCGTTCATAGCTAATATAGATGATGCAACGATATTGCAAGATATTTGTTCTAAAATGCAAGCGGACAGTAATAAAAAGATTATTAGGGTATCAGACTACTGTAATGGGGACAATCTTCCTAATGAAAGTGAATTGCTCACTCATGTCGCTTCTGCTGACAATGGAGTTGTCCTCGGATTATCGCCATATTATATGCTTCGTGGAGAACAGGCGTTAAAGAAATCTGTATCAACACTTCTGCAAATGTCAGTACATGGTCATGTTGTTATAATCATCTACGGTTGTAGCAGCATTCTAAGTAATGCTATTAGTGCTGACGGAGGAAGACCTGACCACCGCACGGTTATATTAGAGAAGCCACAAATCTGTTTACCTAAGATAACATTGACACAATCCTCTGAATTAGAGAAGGATTCTTCGGTGATAAAGGGAATTTCCAAACTCTTTTCCATGTTAGAGAATATGTCATATTGTAATGATTCTTCGTTGAAATCCGAGCTTATTGTTCATACTCATTATTCATCTACGTTATTCAAAAATGCAATGATGCCTGTGGATACCATAAATGGTATTTTCACAATTTTGTGCAGAAATCATCCGGAGATAAAGGCATCATTGGAGCAAAGCTGGGGTACTGACGCACAATGGACGAGCTTATCAAACATATTAAAAGAACACGGTCCATTATCCGCTGCTATTGATACTGTATTAGGAAGTACCGTTAATTTGTCTATGCTGATAGATGATGTCTTTGATGATCTGAAATCGGAGAAGGCATGGTATCTTTGGCTTGCAATGAAGATATTTGGCGTTAAGGAAAACACATATCTCTCCCTTGCTGTAAAGAAAAGTCAGTCCTTAAATGAGCTTATAGATTTGGTCTATATGATGCTGTTGGATTATAAGCATGATGATTCAAATTTCGTATCCTTGTATAAAGAAAGGAAACGAATCATAGAAAAGCTCCCCGATAATAGCGTATTAACGCAAGAGTACTGCGATCATGTAGGAAAATACGAAAAAAATGCTATCTATTATCTTACAGATTTAAGCTATAAGGAAAAAAGAGCATTTTTATTCTATCTTGGAAAACCAGAGTATTCATACACTGAATCTGAGATTCGTACTGTTACCGAATATGCTTTCCACGATTTATATGTTTACCTGAATGGGTTTAAATTCGATGAGCGAAACACACCTAACCCGTCAAATGATACGGATTTGCTATCAATGCTCACAGACTACTTCCATGACTATAAACTCCAAAAAGTCACAAACAGAATTTATCCTGAGTTCATGGAAGTGGTTGATAATAACGCTGTAATGCGTCCATTTACTAAATTACTTCCAAGAATCAGCATCGTGAATGATATTGATAGAAGTGATGCTCAAATCCATTTCTTTGATGCTTTGGGTGTGGAATACTTAGCATTTATTATTGATAGATGCAAAACATATGGATTGCAGTTTGTCATTCATGTAGCTCACTGCGAGCTTCCCTCTATAACATCACAAAATCTTGAATTCAAGAAATTCTTCAAACTTGTTCCTGATGATAATGGAGAGCTAAAACTGCCTGGCACTAAGGAGCTTGACGAGCTGAAGCACCATAGTAAAGAATTCGATTATCGAAAATGTAAAGAGCCGGTTCATCTGTTTTTAGAGCTTGAGATTATTGATAAAGAACTTAAACAGCTCAAAGAGATGCTCATTAATCAGGAATTTAAGAAGATAATCATTATATCAGATCATGGTGCAAGCAGGTTATCTGTAATACACCAATCAGAATGCAAGATGCACACTTTAGAATGCAACGGTAGTCATAGCGGAAGATGCTGTCCGACATCTTCTGATCCAAACATTTCTGAGGGTGTATATGAGAATGGCTTTGCTATCCTTGCAAATTATGATCGTTTCAAAGGCGGTCGTCCGGCAAATGTTGAAGTACATGGCGGAGCAACACTCGAAGAAACCGTTGTTCCTATCATTGAACTTACATTAAAGCCTGAAAAGACGGACATTTATTTCGTAAGCAAATATATTGAGTTTCATAACAAAGAAATTGTTTCTGTTGTGGTTCATTCTAACTTGATGATAGCAGCTCCAAAGCTGATAATCAAGGGCATTACAAATCCTGCATTCTCCTGTGAGTGCAGTTGTAGTGGAAATGTCGATACTAAACACTACAAGTTTGATATTCCTGAAATAAAACGTAGTGGAAAATTTACTGCTGATTTGTATGATGGCGATTCACTCATACAACAAGATATGACGTTTGAAACAAAGAAAGCAGTAGGCACAGCAAAGGATTTCTTTTCATAATCGGAGGTCTGTATGAGCGAATTAGAATATCAGAGTGCTGACTTCATTGATAGACTTCGAGATGCGTTTGATGAAATGGTTCTGTATAAAGACCTGAAAAAGAGCAACTTCATTTCCTCATTCAAATTGCCATCATTTATGCGTGATTGGGTAATTAAGCGCTTTCAAGATGAAGATGGAGAGATAGACACAGACGGTGCGAGTGAGTTTATTAAGCAATTCATTCCAAAGAAAGAAGAATGGAAAAGCATTCTGAACCGTGTTGTGAATTTCCATGAGACAGTCAAATTCTTGGGAAAAATCTCTGTAAACATAAATATCAAGAATCAGCTTGTCACGTTTAGGCTGCCGGATTTCGGTCTTGAGTTCAAAGAAACAATTATTCCGAGAGAAGTTTGGGATGAATGTTGCGATGAGCTATTGAAATCCGAGGAGAATTGGGGCATTATTGAAATAGGATACTATATGCCCGAAGATGAAAAAGATCCTGGCAAGATCAAACTTGTAAGCTATCAGGATTTTTGTCCCTATGAAGTATCATTGGAAGATTATAAGTCTGCAAACGAGGACTTCTCTCTGACAGAGTGGGTAGACATTATACTTTCTGCTGTTGACTATAATCCGGAAGGATATGAGTCCTTTGAGCAAAAGCTCACTATGATTCAGCGTCTTCTGCCTTTCGTTGAAAAAAGAGTTAACCTTATGGAACTTGCTCCTCCTGGAACGGGTAAGTCTTATCTGTTTGGTCAGATTTCAAGGTATGGTTGGCTTGTTTCAGGAAAAGTTACACGTTCAAAGCTAATATATGATCTGACAACTAAAAAAGAAGGAGTTGTCGCTTTCAGAGATTATGTCGCTTTGGACGAGATAAGAGAAGCTGAATACATGAAAGATGCCGAGATTCAGTCTGCACTTCAAGCAATTATGGAGAACGGTAAATATCGCGCTCCTGATAATCATGAAGTGAATGTCGATGCAGGAATCATCTTTCTTGGTAATATATCTTCTGATAAGCAGAACGAATACGTCAATATGTGTGTAGAGTTGCCGAAGCCTTTCCACCAGCCACAATTCCTTGACAGAATTCACGGCTTCATAAAGGGCTGGGATTTACCAAGAATGAAAGATGATATGAAGGCACAGGGCTGGGCGCTTAACTCGGAATACTTTGCAACAATAATGCACGAGCTTCGTGATGATGCATCGTACAGAGTCATTGTCGATAAGCTTATCGTAATGCCACCCGACTCTGATACAAGAGATACAGAAGCTATCAAGAAAATCTGCACAGCCTTCTTGAAGTTACTATTCCCTAAAGTCAGAAAACCAAGTGACATTAGCAGAAGCGATTTTTGGAATTATTGCTTAAAGCCCGCAATGGATATGAGAGCGATAGTCCGCATTCAAATGGGCTTTTCTGACGAGAAGTTACAAGGGAAAACCGTTCCCGATTTTGATGTAGAGGAACTTGACGAAGAATGAAAAAAGTAAAGGCATCACCATGTATATCGTGCGGTAAAAAGGATCTATCAAAAGATGAAGTTGGTATCAATCTTAAACTTATAGGAGAGGATACAGAAAACTTCTACTGTCTTGATTGCCTTGCAAGCGTACTTGATGTAGGTGTTCAAGATATATTAGATAAGATTGAAGAATTCAAAGAAGAAGGCTGTACGTTGTTTTTGTGAGGTGAAGTATGGTGATATACGCTGATAATGCGGCAACAACTCAATTAGATACAGATGCATTTGAAGCGATGAAGCCGTTTCTGCTTGAAAACTACGCTAATCCATCAGGAGCGTATAGCTATTCAAAGAAAGCAAAACAGGCTATAAAAGCAGCTCGCAAGACGATTGCCGAATGCATTAATGCTGAACCTGAACAAATCTATTTTACTTCTGGCGGTACAGAAAGCGATAATTGGGCAATTAAGGGCTTTGCTCTTTCTGATTATGACTATAAAGCTGTTATCACTTCGCAAATCGAGCATCACGCAATCCTCAATTCTTGTTACGACATTGAAAGACTTAAGCACCCTGTTGCATACTTGCCAGTAGATTGCAAAGGTGTTGTAGCAACAGATACATTAAATAGGTACATATCAGATCGAACAGGGCTTGTTTCCGTCATGACAGCAAACAACGAAATTGGAACAATAGAACCAATCAAAGAGCTTGCTCAAATAGCACACTCTCATGGTGCTTTATTCCACACAGATGCAGTTCAGGCAGTCGGACATATTCCGATTGACGTAAAAGTGCTGGGCATTGATATGTTATCCGCATCCGCTCATAAGTTCAACGGTCCCAAAGGTATTGGTTTCTTGTACTGTAAAGAAAGGGTATTACAGCCTTTTCATAATGGTGGCTCACAAGAGTTTGGTATGAGAGCTGGAACTGAAAATGTTCCTGCAATCGTAGGGATGGCTGTTGCATTAAGGAAAAACATAATTGAAATGGAACAGAATGCAAAACACTTGCGTTGTTTATCAGAAGAATTACTTTCAATATTAGAAGCATCAAATGTCCCATTCATTCTTAATGGGCATCCAACAAACCGACTGCCCGGCAATATAAATCTATCAATAAAAGGGAAAAGTGGCGAAGGACTGATGCATATGCTTGATCTTAAAGGTATATGCGTTTCTACAGGCTCAGCTTGCGACAGTCATAATCAGCAAGTTTCTCATGTAATACAGGCTATCGGTGTACCGGAGGATTATTGCGAAGGGACTATTCGTATCACCCTTGGCAAACACAACACCGAGGAAGAAGTAAAAGCTATAGCCGAAACGCTTATAAAACTATCAAGGATATGAAGCAATGAAAAGCAGCTCATTTTGCCCTGAATGCGGTAGAAAGATGCGGCAGCAGTTTATAGGGCTAAAGCATTGTGAATGTGGTATTAGTTGGCTAAAGGGAACAGGATTTTTCTATAGAACTCCAGACATGATTTTCTGCCTTAAACGCATTAAAATTGGAGCTAAAACCAAGCAAGTCCCTTTTGTTAAGTATAAAAAATACATCAGAGTAAAAAAGCGGAGGAACTTTATCGTCACCTCCGCTTTCACTTTGAATCCACTGGGTTCAAAGTTACTTATTCAATTCCTTGCTTACCTCTGCCCTTAGCCTTGTCCTTGGGAGTTTTCGGTTTCTTAGCGAGCCTTGCAGCATCACGCTTCATCTTCGCCCTCTCAAAGTAGCAAGTCTTATTACGCTTCGGGGCATTCTTCTTTGCTTCGATAGCAGCCTGATTCAACTCATCGGTTAGGACTATCAGCCTTTGCTCCTTAGTATCAAGCTCCTCCTGCTGAGGGAACGGCTCTGCTACGATCTTTTGGGCTTCCTCATGGTCAAGCCTGAGTTTTGCAAGGTCAGTCTGAGTACGCTCAATTCTGCTGTCAATGTTGTATAAGGCGGCTTCAAGTCGGTTCAGATTATGGGTAAAACTCTCAATCAGCTTCGTAGTATGCGAAGTGGCACCTTTAAGGCAAGCCGACATACCACCGCCCATCATATTGCTGTTGACTGTAACAGTCAGGTCAAAACCTTGGAACGAACCGACCTTAACAGGCGTATCGGCATACTTTATAGCCAGTACAGCATCTTCAAGAGCCTTAGCTGCTTCTTTCCTGTCGGTGTATTTTGTCTCACCAACGGTGATCTTGAATACGGGCAGTTTTCTCTCAGGATCAATTGGAAGCTTGCGGAGTGCTTCACGGTCTGTATGGAGATCAGTAAGTATCGCAGTAAGTTTCTGTTCCTGTTCAGGGAACAGAGCGATCTTGTCCTCCATTTCAAATACCGTGTTGCGGTGTTCCGCAGCAAGTACCCTCAGTTCTTTCACTTCATTTTCAAGCATCAGCTTTTCTTTGATGCGCTCGTCACCCGTGCAGAGAGCTTTGATCTCCGAATATGTAAGAGCTTGCTGGTCTACATCTTCGCACTTTCTCGCAGGAGTTTTGCTCGTCATGATCTGAGAGATAAACTTCTGCTTATTCTCCAAAGTCTGATAGGAATAAGCGTCGAATGTGCCTTTGGTGACGTAGCGGAAGATCTGTACCTGCTTGTTTTCATTGCCTTGACGGATAATTCTTCCGGCGCGCTGTTCCAGATCAGCCGGTCTCCACGGAATATCGAGGTCATGGACTGCGATAAGCCGTTTCTGTACGTTAGTACCCGTACCCATTTTTGCCGTAGAACCGAGCAGAACACGAATCTCACCATTACGGACTTTATCAAAAAGATCGGATTTCTGCTGTTCAGTTTTCGCATCGTGAATGTATGCAATTTCCTCCGCAGGGATACCCCTTGCGATCAGCTTGTCACGAATATCGTCATAAACGCAAAAATCGCATTCTTCCTCCAATGATTCAACCTCAGCAATAAATTTCTTATCTTTAGCATCGTCGGCATCTTCGTCCTCGGCCTCTGCTTCTCCTGTTGCCTTGTGCGGTACACCCAAATCACAGAAGATGATCTGCGTGAGCCTGTCCTCAGCCGTTTCAGTGTGGATACGGGCAACATTTTCGACACATCGATTGAGCTTTGTATCGGGGTTATCCTCAAAAGACGGATCAATCAGACGAGGATCAAGTCCGAGCTTTCGTCCGTCCGACGTTATCTTGAGCATATTGTCGATCGTAGGATCAACATTTCCGCTGTTGATAGCATCAGCTCTGTCGGCAAGCTCCTGAACAAGTTCCTGCTGAAAAGGAGTAGCTTCGACCTGAACCACCTGATAATCACAGTCAGGCACATCAAGTTTCAGCGTATCGGCGGTACGAATGTCAGCGACCTGCTTGAACATACTCATCAGTTCAGGCAGACCTGTATAGTTTGCGATACGGGTGCGCTCCTTGAAGCCATTGCCCGCAGGCTTTAACTCATAGTCTGTTTTCTGCTCACCGAACACCGCAACCCAATTGTCGAAGTGCTGTAAGCCGTGGTCACGCAGGAAGTCATACTCCAAGTAACGCATCATGGTGTGCAGCTCTGTAATACTGTTGCTGAGAGGTGTGCCAGTTGCAAAGATAACGCCCTTGCCGCCTGTCTTTTCATCGAGGTATCTGCATTTGAGGAAAAGATCAAGTGCTTTCTGTGAAGCCGAATTGGAAATTCCGGCTACATTCTGCAATTTTGTGGCGACGAACAGATTTTTGAACTCGTGGGCTTCGTCAATGAACAGACGGTCGATTCCGAGCTGTTCAAAGGTCAGCGTATCGTCCTGATTAGCCTTTTCTAGCTTGTCAAGCTGCTTTTGCAGGCTCTTACGGGTACGCTCCATAGCCTTGATCTGGAACTTTGAGCCTTCGCTCTTTTTCAGTTCCTCAATGCCTTGCAGAATATCGTCGATCTGCGTCTGAATGGTCATGACCTGTCTCTCCTTAGAAACAGGAATCTTGCCAAGCTGAGAGTGACCGATGATAACTGCATCGTAGTTGCCTGTGGCGATCTTAGCGAATAACTGCTGTCGGTTCTCTTTCTTGAAGTCCTTTTTGGTCGCAACAAGAATGTTAGCACCCGGATAGAGCTTCTGGAAATCGTCACCGATCTGCTCCGTCAGATGATTCGGCACAGCAAACAGGCTCTTAGTACAAAGTCCCAAACGCTTGCTTTCCATAGCAGTAGCGATCATTTCAAAAGTCTTGCCCGCACCGACACAGTGAGCAAACAGCGTATTACCGCCAAACATTGCATGAGCGATAGCATTTTTCTGATGATCGTGCAGATGAATGTCCGCAGTCATCATCGGGAAAGAAAGAGCCGAACCGTCAAACTCACGGGGACGGATACTATTGAATAGCTCATTATAACGCTCCACAATAGCTTCACGGCGGACAGAATCTTTGAAGATCCACGCCTTGAAAGCCTTGCGAATATCGTCAGCCTTGCGCTGTACCACACGGGTAGCATCAATATCCACCACACGCTTTTCCTTAGTATCGCCCAAGCCGTCCGGCACTTCGATCGTCTTGTAGACCTTCGGCTCTTGCAGATTCAGCAAATGCTCAAAGATGTCATAAGCGTTCATCTTGTGTGTGCCGTACTTCTGAGTCGCAAGCACCGACCTGTCGGAAGATTTGTTGCTTACATGGAAAGAGTTAGCGTGAACGGAGTATTCCACGCCGACGATAGCAGACTTGTTCCAACGTGCAGACGGACTGTCACTTCGCTGATATGCCGGAGTCTGCAACAGCTCATACATGAACTGTTCGTAGTATTTCGGATCAAGCCAAGCGGCGCCGAGCTTAATGTCAATATCTCCGGCTTTCAGCGGTTCGGGCATAGCTTGTTTCAGAGCTGATACATTGATATTGAAGTCGGGATCATACTCAGCGATCTCCTCAGCTTCACGAAGTTTCTTGCGAATATCGCCCGAAAGGTACTCCGAAGCCGTCTGATAACCGTTCTCCGTATGGGGTATCTTGAAAATCGCCCCTGTCAGGTCACGCTTCAGTTCGTCCTCCGTCATACTCGTCAATCCACTAATGTACGAAAAGTCAACCCTTGCCTTTTCCGCAACGGAGAGCGTGAGTGCTTCAAGTGCCGTGTCTACATGATTGACCGCTTTTGGCGGAACGATCGTTCTCTTTGTGAAAATATCGGACTTTGCAAGGAGTTTTGTCTTATCATAGCTCTTTTCAAGTCCTGCCACAAGATTATATGACACATCTTCGCTGAAATACCGCTTATTCGTCTGAGAATGAATAATACCGTACTTCTTGTAAAAATCATCATACGCCACATTAAGTTTCGTCTGCAAATCCTTGATAACGCTGTCCGGCTTGTCAAGTTCCATTGCTTCAATCAGCTCACGGGTGAGGTCACGAAGTTCAATAAATGCCTTGAAACGCTTGTGCTGTGCTGTTCCCCTATCGAAACGGAACTCGCAGGCAGCGTTATTTTTCTTGAAGAAAACTTGATCGTCAGACATGAAAAAGCTGTAATTACGCAGATTAGACGGAATCTGCACCTGAACGCCGTCAGCGGTCTTTGCATACACATCTCTGCCATGCTCATGACTGATCTCCGTCGAGAGTTTGCCGACTGCTTCATGGAGTGCCGATTTCAGGTCAAAGCCGTCCTCGGCAACAACCATTGTACCACTGCCATAGAGCTTATTGCCCTCGACAACCGTACCAAGTACCATATCAGGGTGCTGTTCAAAATATTTGTTGATCGGCAGACCGTCAGCCGTTTCACCAATATGTACCCAATCGGGAATATCGGACATTTCGGCAAGTGACTTGCCTTCGTGCTTTTTCAGGAAGATAATGTCCGTAGTGACTTCCGTGCCTGCATTGTCCTTGAAAGCACCATTCTTACCGCCCGGAAGTCTGATCGCACCGATGAAGTCAGCCTTGTCAGCCAACATTTGCCTTGTAGTCTCGTCACGCTTGTCAAGTGTGCCTGCCGAGGTCACAAATGCCATGACACCGCCGTCTTTGAGCTTTGAGAGAGCTTCTGCAAAGAAATAGTCATGCAGTTTCGTGGTATCATGGACGGTATCACGGAAACCAAGCTCACCGAACGGAACATTACCGACAGCCACATCAAAGCTGCCATTTTGAAAATGGTTCTTTTCAAAGCCCTGAATCGAAATATCTGCATCGGGATAGAGTGCATGAGCGATTCTGCCCGACAACGAGTCGATCTCTACGCCGTAGAGCTGAGAATTAGCTTGCATAACTTCAGGCATACGTCCGAAAAAGTTTCCAATACCCATTGCTGGCTCTAATATGTTGCCGCCGTCAAAGCCAAAATTGCCGAGAGCTTCAAAAATTCCGTCGATAACTGTCGGGCTAGTGTAAAACGCATCATTTACCGTTGAACGTGCCTGAGCATATTCCTGCGGAGTCAGCAACTCGGAAAGCTCCTTATACTCTGTGGCCCACTTCTCATCGTTCTTATCAAAAGCCTTAGCCAAAGCACCCCAGCCTACATATTTCGACAAGATTTCTTTTTCCTCAGCCGTTGCAGGACGCTTTTCCGCTTCAAGCGTTTTCAGCGTTCTGATCGCATCGACATTGGCTCTGAACTTCATCTTAGCACCGCCGTCACCGAGGTTATCATCGGTGATCGTGAAGTTATCGCCCTTATCGGGAGTTGGTGCAGGCGTGGTGCTTTCTTCTGCAACAGGTTCATCAGAACTGACAACCTCTGCTGTAATAGTCTCACGCTCCGGCTCTTTGGTACGCTCCAAGCCGTCAATAAAATGGAATGACATGAGCATATCGCCGTTGTCGAGCCGAGAGGTCAGCTCGCCGCCGTCGAAAGTCCAGTTCTTTGCACGGTCAAATTCCATGTGAATATCCTTGCCCGCAGGCTCTCCGTTTTCATCGAGCTTTCGGGAAGTAAAATCAACGGTGCTTACACCCGTAACGATTCTGCGTTCTCCTACGCTCTCAGGACGGAGATGATCACTGATCTCAAACATCATGCCCGGCTTGATAGCCCTTTTGAGCTGAGACAGGTTCTTTACATCGGGAATATCGGGCTTTTCTGTTTCGGGTGTAACATCAGCAACAGGCTCAGGTTTCATATGTGCAGGCTGCTCCTTTTCAGGATCATTTCTGCCGATATACTCATACATTCCGCTGTTCAGAAGCTTATCATAGGAGATATTCTCCGTAATAACAAAGCCGCCGCTTTCTCTTGAGACAGTGCAATCGTCCGTATAGAACGGCAACGCACCTGTCAGCGATACAACCTCAGAAACCTCGCCAGTAATCTTGTGACGAAATTGGTCACCGACTTCCACAGTATCGTGTGAGGTATGTTCTTCAGCAGATTGCTCCGCTTTGAGTGTCGCCCTCTCTGCTTTCTGTTCAGCCGAAAGATAGGTATCGTCCTTGAGCCGTGCTTCGGTCATTGTCGCAACATTGTACCACGAATGACGGAACTTCTCACCATTCTCAAAGTTGAAAGTAATACCCTGAGAATTGTAGTCCACAAGCGAGATTTTCCCCTCACCGCTATGACCGCCCGTGCCGTACTCCTTTTTCAAAAAATCAGCCAACTGCTGTACAGTCGGGTGCTGTTCCTCATAGAAGTCCTGCACACGGAGCTTGCCGTGAACAAAGCCAGTTCCACGGTCGATCTCAGCCGCTAAGGCTTCATAGACTTGAACACCGTCAACTACCGGACCTTTGGAAAACTCGGATTTGGATTTTTCCTTTTCAGTATTTGAAGCCGTCAGCGGTTCGGAATCGCCAAATAAAGAAAGCTGTTCGCCCTCAATATCGGGATTCTCCCAAAACGGCACATCATCTTGCTCATTTCGCTGAATTTCGTCAATGACTGTTTCATCGGTAAACAGAGGTTTATCAATAACCGCAGTAGCCTCAACAGGTGTCTCCACCGCAGAGGCATCATTAACGCGCATAACACCCAGCTCATAAGCAAGCAAGTTAAGCTCTGACGTGTGATTCTCATAGGTATCAATTGAAATGATACACTCAGCGTTATCCACGATAACAGTCGCACCGAGGGAAAGTGCCTTGTCTTTGATCTCGTCAAGGCTTTCAGCATCACCCTTGTATTTCAGCGTGACCGCAGGCACATCATCGACAGGAGAAGAAATATCGGAAATATCGGCAGCATCGCTCATAAGGTCAACCGTCTGTTCGTCCTTGCCAGTATGACGCTCAATGACTTCATCGGGAACGGAAACGAGGTCGGAGAAGTCCAGTCCCGTCAGACCGTTCTCGATCATCTGCTCGATACTGTCATACTGCTCCGTATGGTAAACCTCGCCGTCAAATTCATAGGTGATCTTATAGTCAATGAGGTCAGCCGTCACCTGAATGGGCAGGTCATCGTCGGTCAGTGTGGTAAACGCAAGACCAACATTGTGCAGATTGGAGAAGTCAGCACCCTCACGGTATTCCGCTTCGCAGAAATCATTGATAAGGTACTTTGCCTTATCAAGCGGATTTTCAAAGGTACGCTGAAAGTCCATGATCTCCACGGGCTTGTCGGGATTATGTTCAAGCATCGCTGTACGCAGGAGCGCAGGAAATGTTGTCAGTTCACGGTACAGCTCAATCTCCATTGTATCGCCACGATTGTAGATGCCGCAGACGGGATCACCGCCGTAGAAAAGCTCTCCGACCTTATCGCCGTCAGTAATAGCCAGTTTCCATGTGCCGCCCTCAGTTTCCGCAGACTCGCAGTCAGTCCCGAAGAACTTGTCAACGACCTGCTGTAAGGTCTGTATCTTTTCAGTTTCACGCTTCGGAGGGTTCAGCTCAAATGCCTGTTCGATCAGAACGGTATATCCTGCTTCTCTCAACTTTGCAGAGTATTCGTCCTTAACATGATCGGGAAAACCGACCATAGGCTGCCCATTTTTGGAGAGCATACGCAGTCCGAGGACTTCTTCACCGATCTCCGCATTTTTGCCGTACATCTCGTAAAAGTCACCGACCTTGCGAAGCGATACCGGACCTTTGTCCTCCGACTCTGCCTGTTCGGGAGTATCGACAGCAGGTGCAGGCTTTTCAGCCTTTGAGATGATCTCAAAGCCCTTACTCTCCATATCTTCCTGCCAGCCGTCATAGGCAAGCACATCGGAAGTGCCGAGCAGTATACCGCCGTAGTCGGGAGCGTCAAGGTCTTTCATCTTGATACGGTCTGTGTTGATCTCCTCGATTTCACGGCGAGCGCCGTCATACATTATAATATCACCGACAGCGAGGTCGGCAACAGAAGGCGCAGACTTTTCCTGCGTTCTTTCTTTTTCAAGGAAAAATTCGGGCATTTCCGTAAAGCCGAAGCTGTCGCAATAATATGCCATGTCCTTATCGTCCACGGAAATGACGATAACATCGGAAACCGATAGCGAATGACCACGAAAATCTTCGGGGTGATTGGTGTTGAACTGAGTAAAAATGTCCTCAAGAGTTGCATTTCCTCTGAACTCACCGACTAAGCCCTCATATACAAGCTCATAATCGTCCTTGTTGAGCTGTACGCCCTCTGCTTTCAGCCTGTCAAGCCCCTCAAAGCGAACACCGTGATACTTCTCACCGCCTGGGAGCTGATAGATCTGAAACTTACCCTGAGCCTTTTCCACATCATCAATGGTGCGGATAGGATTTTTCTCCTTGAAATCGTCAAGTATCTTCTGTTCCTCAGCGGTAAGCGCAGAATGGGCTTCCAAATAAGGAACAAGAACATTCAGCATATTTCGTGGAGTTTCCTTGCTTTCAGGTGTGTTGTAGGGATAAGCCGTCGAAGCAACGGCATTTTCGCAGACAGTGCGGATATGGTCAATAAGACTTCCACCGCCAGTACCTTTGCCGTCACCGATATCAAACCTGTTGGAGAAATTGAACTCCTGTCCGTCCACAACGGCCCTGATCTCAAAGTTTGTTTTCTTATAATAGCCTGCGTTGAGGTCGGGAATCATACGCTCCTGATGCTGTTTATTGTCAAGATACTCCATAAGAGCATTTGCAAGGGCAAAGCTGATCTCGCCGTGTTCCTCTGCAAAGTCACTCAGCAGACCGCTTTCGGTAAACCAGCGGTCATTCCCGTCCTTAGAATAACCGAACTGAAATTCAAGGCTGTCGGGCTTTCTTTCAGGCTCAAAAGTAACATTGTACTTTTCCTTTGCGATGATAGCAAAAGCCTTTTCGGTTTGAACTTCATCACCGAGAATATCATGGAGAGCCTTCTTGATACGGTTAAGTTTCGGCTGATTATCACCAGCCTCCCAGCCGTGAAGTGCAGCGCCGTCAAAAGCTGTCAGAAGGTCAGCAATTTTTTCATCGGAAATATCGGGGATAGCATCGAGCATATCATCACGCACCCACCAGAAAGCGAGATCTTCAAATTCCTCATGGGTGCGGTCAAGAAATGCCTGCCCGATCTCCTCTAAGGAAACAAAGCGCTCCATACCACCGAATGAACAGTTGTAGCCGTCATCTGTCATCTCCAAATGCAGAGAGTGACGGAGATTTTCGGCATAATAATAGGTTCGGTCAGAGATCTTTCCGTCCTCAAAGACAAACTCTATCCTGTCTTTGTCAGCGATATTGTCAGAAGCGTGGATCATCAGACCGAGCGCAAGCTCATGGCGAATATCATCACCCTGATGATAACGCTCCGCAAGTGCATACAGCTCTTTTTCGGGCAGATGATAGCCGAAAGAAGAATTATCGCTGGGCTGGTGCTTTTCAAGATAACCCCGTTCAAACAGCGGATATGCCATGCTTTCCAATCATCGGAGGACAAAGTATGCTCCGCAAGGAAACGGGCAAGGTCAGCCTTCGGAAACAGGACTTCTTCCTCAGTGGGAATTCTGTTTGCGTTCTCACGGTCAATGACCGTCTGCTTATGGGCAGTCAGGAAGTCTGCAACATCGGATTCCTGCAATGCATTATGCAGAATCTCATCATACGCCTGAATATCCTCAGCCGTGAAAGTTTCGTCAATACTGTCGATCTGTCCTCTTGTAACATCGCCCACGAACATTGCCGTAATAGCGGCCCTTTGTTCATCGGAAAAGTCGTGCTGAGAAAAGAAGTCCGAAAGCTCCATACTGCGTTCAAAGCTCGACTTTGCTTCAAGCATATCGGTCAGCTTGCTGTTTTCGCCGTATCGTTCAGCCGGTGTCTGAGCGATATATGCGTTCACAAGCGAAAGCATCTCACCGAACTGTGCTTCATCGTATCTGCTGTCAAAGAAATCAGCAAGGTCAAGCTTCATATACTCAACGGCAAGACGGTGAACTACGTGTGAAAGTGCGATATTCTGCTCCATAGTCAGACCGAGGTCAGCCATATTTCGGAGCATACCGACCTCACGGACAGCGTTCTCCAATGCTCTATGAAAAGCAGGAGCGTTCTCCTTATCGACTGCAAATGCGACCTTGCCTTCACGGGAAACTGCATGATAGCTCACACTTGTCTCCAAAAACGGCTTGACTTCCTTGAACTGCTCAGGTGTGAGCTTGCTCATATAATAGCGAGTATCACGGTTTGCACAGTAATCACGGTTGCCGACTTCCTGTGCCTTATCAGGACTTGCAAACTGCTTACGCATACTGATCACTTCGTCCTTGATATTGCGGACAGCAACGAAGTCAGCGTGACTTACCGTCAGCGTTCCTTTACCGGACGGATAGATTCTGCCCGAAAACTGCATACCTCTCCGAGCCATAATATCAGCCATTTTCAGCACAAGATCACGGTCAGCCGTCACATATTCCTTTTGCGGAATGTAACGATATTCTGTATTGCCGATGATGTTTTTCTCAGGTGGAGAATACGGTCTGTTGGACTTTGTAACGTTCATATTGCCAAAGATTTTTCTCAGCCAATCGGTATCCTTATCATTCACCGCCATACGGACAGTACTGTTCATTTCGTAGGCATAATAATTGATACCCGATTTTTCAAGCATTTCCTGCACACGCTGAAAATCCGCAAGCTGCATTGATATCAGCGACTTATCTCTGTTGTCTGTCGCATTATTCCACATTTTGTTGCCATATGTCATAAGGTCAGCCACGCTGTTGACCTCCTTTGTCTTAGTCTCTTGTTCTACTTCTATCTGTTTTGGAATATCCCTGAGCATATCGTTCCAGTCTTTATATGTATCGGGCGTGATGATACGCTTCATATCGGGATACTGCTCCTGCAAACGCCGAGCAAATTCGTTGCCTGCCGTATCGTTATCGGAGCATAAAAATACATTCTCAGGAGCGATATTATGACGAAGCATCGTATCAAGGACGATACTCGGCTTCACGCCCATCATGGAAACAAGCCTGCAATTATCAAGTTCTTTGCTGTGCATTTGCAGATAGGAAAGCATATCTATTGCCGACTCAAAGAAAAAGGCCTTTTCGCCAGTGCCGTGTACTACCTCAAATCCGTGACCGCCAGCCGAGCCTGTTGCAATGCCTTTGAATTTATGCTCCGTTGATGTACCGACCTTTTCCGCACCGATGCCTTTGCCCCGATCGTCATAATACTTGAAAAGTACATTGCCTGTCTTTTCTTCCTGAGAGATAATGCCTTTCTTCACAAGTGCGGAAAGCATATCATAGTCAAGCCCTCTGGTCTTGCACAGATACGCAAACACACGCCTGCAATTATCAGCTTCAGCAAGGGAAAGCTCTCTTGCCGTTTGCTGAACAGGTTTCGATTCGTATGTGCGGGACGGAGTATAGGTGCGGTCAATGTGTTCTCCGGTCAGAGCTTCGACGGCATCAAGAAAGGACATATCCATATATTCTCGGAGTAAGCCGATATTATCGCCGCCCCTATTTTCGCTGAACCTGAACCATTGACCACGTTCTCCCGGACCGTTATCCTTGATATGCAGGCTGTCATGTTCCTTCCACACATACTCTTTGCCGACCTTTTTCAGGTCAAAGCCGTGAGACATGAGGAACTGAGGAAGATTGACGAGGTTCGCCCTTTCTTTCTGCTCATCAGTAATTCTCATCTGTTATTCCAGCCCCTGATCATTTCTCTTTTTGGGTGTCTGCTGAGGTTTCTGCTGACCTCGGCCGCTGATACGCTGGGCATCTCTCTGCATTTTGCCACGGGAAAAGAAAGCTTTTTTGGAATCCTTTTTTGCGACCGTGACCGCAGACTTCTCACCGCTGAACACAGCGGAATGTTCCACGCCCTTAGATGTCAGTTCTGCCGATTTCTTCCGAGCCTGCCCCTCACCCATACGCTGGGTGAAACGCTCCTGCTTCGGGAGTGTCTTAAAATAGTCGGGGTTGACATACTCCACGGCTCTTTCGCCCTTGACAGCACTCTCGATCTGCTTGTAGGCTTCGGCATTTGCCTTAGAAACTGTGACCGCCACCGTGTCATTCTTGCGGACTACCGCAGAATACGGAATGTTCGCCTTTTGCAGTTCTGCCACGATATTTCGTGCCGTGTCGATCGACTCAACACGGGTGTGCTTATCGTCCTTGCCGAGTGAAGCGTAGTATTCAGGGTTGATGGTCTCATACTTGCCCTTTTCACCCTTACCACCGTTCTCCTTTGCGGCATCAGTATGTGCGATCTTTCCGATAGAAGCATACATCACATCATTCAGAGTTGACACATCATTCTTTGAAACGGTAATTCCGACCTTATCCTCACCCTTAGTAGCAGCGGAAAATTGTACGCCTGCCGACATAAGAGCCGACATGACCTCAACAGCCTGAATTTCCGTCATAGTCTCCACATGACGGTCATTTCGAGGCAATTCCTTGTAATAATCAGGGTTCACCTTGAAACCGCCGTCATCAGTCAAAACAGCATCACCCTTATCAAGCATATCCGACAGCCAGCTATCTACCTCGACTTCATCGTGCATATTGAGAAGCTCAAGCTGACTTTTCATTTTTGCAAGCTCCTCAACTGCATTATCTCTCATTTCCTGCGGAACAAATGGATTTTCTGCAAGGCTCTCCATAGACTTGATACCTTCCGCAAGCTCTGCCTTTGCCTTGTCAATGTCCTCCTTAGAGCCGTTGTTGATGATACCGTCGATCATGTTGTAATCATCTTCAAGCTGCATCTCCACATTGGCAAGGGGTTGAATATTCAATTGATCTGCAAGTTCAGCGACCTTAGTACGGTCAAGCGTTTCGACCTTCTGTGCCGCCTGCACAGCACCCTCAGCAAGAGAAGGCATATCCATAGTGCCATTCTGCACCATTTCACCGAGCTTGTCGCCTGTGAGTACCATAGAAGCATCGAGCTGGTCGTTGGTCTGCTCCTCGTAGTGGGTTTCAGGACGGGCGAGCTTCATGATCTTGCTTTCCAGTGCGCCGATACGCTCATTCACGCCCTTGAGCTGTTCACCGAGTTTGAGCTTGTCAACCGCACTTGTTTCAGGAGCGTTGTAGGTATCGAGAATATCCTGTCTTTTCGCTTCAAGCGTTGCTTTCTTATCCGACAGGCAGTCCACGGTCGAGCTGTTCAGCCTTGTCATTGCACCGGCAAAGGCTTCTCTGCGCTCCTTGTTAAAGTGGATACCGAAGCTCTTGATCGTGTCATTGAGTGCAATCACACGGTTCAGCTTGTGTTCGATACGGTCACGCTTTGCGGTCAGGGTGTCAATTTTCTTCCAACCCTGATCTATCTTTTCCTGTCGCTTCGGGATCTTGACCTCACGGATAGCCTGAATTCGCTTCTCGTTATTGGCGATCAGAGTGCGGATACCCGGCAAATTGCCGATCGTAGCTTTCAGCATACGGTTGGTATCTTCGAGCTTATCAGCCTTTGCGGAAAGAACTTCGATCTTCGCTTTGTTGCGGTCGATCTTATCTGTCTGATTGGCGATTTTTTCATCAAGAGAGTCGATACGGCTCTGATGATGTTCTGCCTTTGCGTTCAGCAGAGGAAGAAGTTTTCCCGACTTCTGAACGCTGGTTTCGTCCTGCTGCTGTTTCCGAGACTGAGCCTGTTTTCTTCTCAGTTCTTCCGCATCGACCGCAGGCTGGTCGGCGGTTCTCTTATCGTCATTATCCTGTACTGGCATAGGCTACCTCACTTTGTGTGCTTCACGATGATGATAACCGCTGCGGTCACGGCGGTAACAACGGCACTTCCGATTACAATGATCTTCTTCATGGTCTGTTCTTCCTTTCTAATTCTTCGGTCTGAATGGTACGCTCCTGTTCAGTACTCTGTCTGCGCCGAGCGATCTCAGCTAAGTGTTTGTGGGCTTCTCTTGTAAAATAGTCATTGGCATTTCGGCGCTGATAGTTCTCGAAAAGCTCCGCAAATGTGCGAACTTTTTCAGCCGAATCCTGTGTGGGTGCTGTCGGAGCTTTCTTCTGAGTCTTGATTTTTTCATGCTCCTGAATATCCGACACCGTTCTGCCGTTTACAGAGATCACACGGTCAAGCTCTCGCTGAATCGAGGCATCATCGCAGAGCCAAAAGTCCGTATATGTTTTGCAAAGTGCAAGCTGAATTTCATCGGGACGAGCCTGCAATGTTCCGATAGTTGTGTTCATCAATTCCGCAACCTCGCCCAACAGCCGATAGTAGCCGTCCGGCACTCCGTAGACTTGCAGCTCACAGAGCAATGCTTCATAATCGCCCGACATAGCCTTTGTGATAATACTTTCGACCTGTTCCCTATAGCTACCGTCAAAGGTCAGCACCATTTCGGTATCTCTGAATCGGGCAGAATAAGGAATATCACTTTTATCGAGGGCGATAACGATAGCCTGCGCCTTATCCGTTTCGATACGGATAAACTCCTTGTTGTTGATAGCGGAAATATCCTCACCGCAGATGTAAGGGAAATCTGTCACAGAGCGATCATCTCCCTGATGTGGTCGATCAGGTCGGTGTTTGTGCTGTCGGCATCGTACTCCATTGTGTACGCACCGCAGATATTCTCCTGAATACGGCGAGGGAGCGGCCTCAGCTCACGCACAGGAACACCGATCAGCTTTGCAACATTGCCAAGCTCTGAAACTGCAAGTGCCTTGTTCACAAGGGCATAGAAACGCTCTGTTTGCGAGCTGTCCATCATGTACTCATAAACGATAGTCTGCTGCGTATCGTAATCAAGGCTGCGGAGTGTCACAAGCAAAATGCCAGTTGATTTTGCAACCGCATCAAGCCCGATATATACCGAGCCTTTCTGCCACAGATCGTCCAGTGCTTCAAAGACTATCTTTTTGTCCTCGTCATTTCTGATAGCAACAGTTTCAAAAACTGCCGTCATACTGTTTTTGATCTCATCGTTCATAACGGAAATGCTGTCTTCGGAGACACCGAGGATCTTTGCGACTTCCGCAAGCTGTTTGTTGTTCATAAAGAACACTCCTTTCTGGATTCAGCCCTGCAAGCGATTGACTTTTTCGGGGCGGTTTGTTATAATAGAGTAAATAAGTGATTGGGCGACTGCCCTTCAAATCGGAATTTAACGCACATCTAAAAAACGAGAATTCACAAAAACGTGGCTATAAAATGGTGATGAAAGGACGTATAACTTATGAGTAAAAAAGTATTTGTTTTGGTACACGATTACTGGCATCATGATGATTCCATCAAGCCTATGATGGACTATCTGTTTAACGCAGATTATGAAGTAACATTCACAAAGAACCCAAATGATTATTTCAACGGGCAGTTTGATTTGTTTTTGTCTTTCAAAGATCCTA
>OIDS01000307.1_pt1 | contig 26789 bp, 24 predicted proteins | sample 1581491 | NCBI WGS metagenome assembly OIDS01 (sample SAMEA3882553, study PRJEB24775) | human gut metagenome | biome: human-associated habitat; feature: intestine environment; material: feces | place: Netherlands | collected 2009/2010
TTGTTCAGATGTATAATACTTTTTACCAAATAAGCCCCCTATATGTTCAAATATACCTTGTGGATCTCTTTGAGTTTGTATACTTCCTTGCCCTTAACGAAATTAAACGCTTTTCCGGTACGGCCGGCGCGTCCGGTTCTTCCGATCCGGTGCACATAATATTCATTGTCCTGTGGCAGGTCATAGTTGAATACCGCTTCAACATCATCCACATCAATTCCACGCGCTGCGACATCGGTTGCAATCAGGATATCTGTTTTCCCATTTCGGAATTTTTTCATCACTCGGTCACGCTGCACCTGTTTCATATCGCCATGAATTCCCTCGGCTGCATAGCCGCGTCCCTGTAACTCCGATGCCAGTTCATCCACCATACGCTTGGTATTACAAAATACCAGTGAAAGCTTCGGATTATAGTAATCCAGCAGACGTGTCAGCACTTCCATCTTATCATTTCTGCGCACATCATAGTAATACTGGTCGATATTTGCGACTGTCAGCTCTTTTTTCACAATCTTGATATTGATAGCATCATGCTGATATTTTCTTGTAATTTCCAAAATAGGCTTTGGCATTGTTGCCGAGAAGAGTACTGTCTGATGCTCCTGTGGCAGGTATTCAAGTACTGTCTCGATATCCTCCCTAAAGCCCATGTTGAGCATCTCATCTGCCTCGTCGAGCACTATTGTCTTTACATGGTCAGGCCTGATTGTCTTTCTCCTGAGATGATCCATAAGACGTCCCGGGGTTCCGATAATAATCTGCACACCGCCCTTAAGTGCCTTAATCTGGCGGCTGATATCCTGTCCTCCGTATACCGGAAGTACCTTCACACCATGCATATATTTTGCAAGCTTCCTGATTTCATCTGCCACCTGGATGGCAAGCTCCCTTGTAGGAGAGAGGATGATAACCTGTGTCTTGTGACTTGATGCATCAACGCTCTCAAGCACCGGAATACCAAAGGCTGCTGTCTTTCCTGTTCCGGTCTGCGCCTGTCCGATTACATCCCTGCCCGAAAGCACTGCCGGGATTCCCTGAGCCTGTATTGGAGTTGCCTCCTCAAAGCCCATATCCTTGATGCCTCGCAAAATCTTAGGATTTAGTTCTAATTCGTCAAATCTGATTGTTTCCATATATTTTTTATATTTCCTTTCAAAAAAATAAAGTGTGCATATTTTTATAACATGCACACTTTAACATATTTGTGAGATAATTACAAAATATTATTTCTTCATTTTTTACAAAATACTACATACTGTTCCTCCCTCCTGTCCTCCTTTAGAGCATTCAGTGAGAAAAATCCACTTATTACTCCCATGATAATTGTAAACCTTTATTGCAGTTACGGTTGACAATTGACATCTTTTCATGTTAATGTGTTAACCGTACAAAAATTACTATGAAATTTACAAAAAGGAGATTTTATCATGAACCAGACAGAAACTATAGACTACAAGCATGGAACGACCTATGCCATAACGGTAACAGCGCTCATGACAGCTGTCACATGTATTCTTGCACCATTATCTATCCCGATTGGGCCGGTACCTATTTCACTGACAAACCTGGCCATATATATTTCATTATATCTGCTCGGATGGAAACGCGGAACAATCAGCTACCTGATTTACCTGCTTATCGGACTTGTCGGAATCCCTGTATTTTCAGGCTTCACCGGTGGCCCAGCTAAGCTTGCCGGCCCTACAGGCGGATACATCATCGGTTTTATTGCCATGGCAATTATTGCAGGACTTGTAATCGATCATTTCCACCAGCCTTGGCTCCAGCTCATTGGTATGATTGTCGGAACTATCATATGCTATGTGCTCGGTACAGCATGGTTCTGCTTTGAGGCAAAAAGCACAGTCAGCGGTGCGCTCTCAATATGTGTGCTCCCATTTATCCCGGGTGACCTGATAAAAATGATAATTGCCATGCTTATCGGACCGGCTATTAAAAAAAGACTTCGCTAAACATCAACTCCAAGCTTTCTAAGCTCCTGATACAGGCGCGCTACCGGAAGCCCTACCACATTATTGTAATCACCATGTATTCCCTTAATGTGGATGGCAAAGCGTCCCTGTATCCCGTAGCTTCCTGCTTTATCCATCGGATCCCCGCTTGAAATATAGCGGTCAATTTCCTCTTCCGTCAGTGTATACATGCTGACATCCGTCTTCTCATAAAAGCAGTGTTCTCCGGTTCTTCCGGCTTTGTCAATAAACACAAACGTTACCCCTGTATAGACACTGTGCGTTTTTCCCGAAAGCATCGAAAGCATACGCCTGGCATCTTCTTCGTCCTTCGGCTTTCCAAGAATCTGATTCTCATAAGCCACTACCGTATCCGCTCCGATTACAAGAATATCCTGCGGTGTCACAAGCTCTGCATGCTGTTCATTGTAGGTAAGCACACCTGACGCTACCTCCTCTGCCTTTTGACGGGATAGCTCCATGACAACCGCAGATGGCTCCTCCTCTGTGATTATCTCTTCTCCCTTTGCAGGACAGACAACAAACTCTGCCCCAATCTGCTCTAATAATTCCTTTCGGCGCGGTGATGCCGACGCCAATATTATCTGACTCATATTTGTTTTAACCTTTTCCTTCACTTTGGATTTTGGGGCTGTTTCATCTGAAGAATACAATTCCTTATGACTGATTACACGTTTCCACTTGTATTATACAGCTTTCTCTTTCACCGATACTTTCACTGACATAATTCTATAAAATACAGCACAAAATACCAACGCAAAAACGACTCCAAACACATTCTGAATAACCCTGAGGCAGACTGCTCCTTTTAACCCATAGCTCTCTGCAGCTATAGCCAGAGCACCAAATGTATTAAAAACAGCCTGCCAGCCGTATTGTGCCGATAATCCCACGCCGATTCCACCTATGATTCCTATGTACGCATAGATTGATGGCGGAAGCAGGAAGTATAATGCCGTGAAGCATATAACACCGGCGATATTACCGACAATCCTTTTTTTGACTCTGTACTGCATATCCTCCATAAACGGCAGGATGGCAGACATGGCTGCAATACCTGCCCACATTGCACGCGGCATATTGCAAAGCTGCGCAATACATAGAACTAACGGTACGCATAGTATCTGGCACAGCTGCCATTTCGTTCGTGATGAAAAAAGATCAAACTCCTGAATTACGGCTTTCATATTTCTTTTAAAGACTCTGTTTTTATGATTTCTGTAAAATACCAGGCATGTGAGGACAGCACCTGCAGCCATCCCTGCTATTCGAAGCATATAGCTTTTTCCTGACACATCATATCCATATAACAATAAATAGCCAAGAACCAGTGTGGATTGATTAAACATAAATGGATTATGGCATCCGAACAAAATCAGCACTGCAAGAGCTGCAATGTTTATAAGCAGCGCCGGAAGCGGTGAAAGCTGATTTGCCAGATGCGGGCATACTGTCATAATTACAAAGAACAATGCCAAAAGCCATGTAGAGTGTACGGTATGGATTCCAAGATCAGCATTGCGAAATACCATAACGCATAATAAGACCACTACTCCCACAATGCTGTTATCCTTTCCCAATATGATGCTTGAGGCAGTGACAAAGGCAAAGCAAAAAACCATTGTGACAGCTATCTTCACCATATATACAAACGTATGGTATAGTTTTTCTTTCATTGTTTTACTATTTTTCAACAGGCTTTTAGAGCCTGCCTGATTTAACTGCAGTTCCTGATAAAATGTCATATGAATTCTCCTATCTTTTATCTTATTATCTTATTATTTTATTATTGTAACTATCATGTTCTAAATAGCTACTCATTATAATTCTTTATTGGCAGTTGTACTACAAATCTGCATCCACCATATTCCCGGTTTTCAGCTTTTATTGTTCCACCGGCGATGTCTACAATTCTTTTCACAAGTGCCAGGCCAAGGCCGTTTCCCTCGGCTTTATGGGAACCATCCACCTGATAAAACTTATCAAATATTCTGGCTTTTGCATCATCCGCGATTCCCGGTCCCTCGTCTTCCAGAATAAACTGCACAGAATCATTTTCATGCCTTAGAAACATGGTGATTGTCCCATTTTCAGGACTAAACTTGATTGCATTATCCAAAAGATTCATCCAGATATGCATAAAAAGCCCTTCATTTCCAACATATCTGACCTCCTCCATCTCCACCTGAAAGCCAATTCCTTTTTCAGTCCATTTATCCTCCAATGAAAGAAATGCCTGACGGATTTGTTCATCCAGACGATATTTGGTTTTTTTCATTGGAATATTCTGATTTTCCAGCCTTGATAACAATAAAATATTTCCAACAAGACCTGAAAGCCTTTGAGTATTAAACAGGATTTTTTCTACATACCCCTCCTGCTCCTGTGACAGCTCATCTCCCTGGAGCAGCATCGTATAGCCTTCAATTGCATTGATTGGTGTCTTGAACTCATGGGAAACATTGGATACAAAATCCATTTGCAACATCTCTGTTGCACGAAGCTCTTTTGTCATGACATTAAAGCTCTGATAGGATTCTCCAATCTCGGCTATGCGGCTGTTTGTTTCCACATGCTGTTCAAAATCTCCCTGGGAAACTGCTTTCATTGCTTTACTAAGCCTGGTAATCGGCTCCAGCAGCCTTGCATTGATAAATGATGTAATAAGTCCTGCTATCAATGTATTAAAAATCAAAAGCCAACCAAGGCCCGGTATTTTCCCGGGCAAATCCAAAAAATGATTCAAAAACGCAAACAACAAGGCTGATATCAGCATAGAAAATGCAAGTGCCAGCCAGATTGCACCGGTCAGACACGAGCGGATACGCAATTCTTTTTTCTTTTTATGTTCCATTATTTTTTCACCACCTTGTATCCCAGACCACGCATTGTTACAATTTCGAAATCCGGATTTTCTTTAAAACGCTCCCTGATTCTTCCTATATGTACCTCTATCGTATGTGGGTCTGCCTCCGTCTCATATCCCCATACCTCATCCATTAGCTGCTGCTTCGTAAATGTCCTGCCCGGTGAAGCTGCCAGCTTGTATAAAAGCAGGAATTCTTTTTTTGGCAGGACAAGCGTTTCATCACCGGTCACAACTGTCATTGCATCATAATCAAACTCGGTTGAGCCAATCACAATTTTGTGTTCGTTCAGTATCTGTGCACGACGAAGCAGTGCCCCTACCCTTAAAACCATTTCATTGACATTTACGGGTTTTACCATATAGTCGTCACTTCCCGAAAGAAAGCCCTGACGCATATCATCAAAGCTGCTTTTTGCAGTAATCATAAGCACCGGTATCTGATATCCCGCCGAACGAAGCTCCGACACAAGTTCATATCCATCCATAACCGGCATCATTATATCGGAAATGATTAAATCAATATACTCTCTGTCCAATACCTCCAGTGCCTGTGCTCCATCCGACGCACTTTTGACCTGATATCCGCTCTTTTCAAGCACCTTTTGGAATAACAGACTTAATTCCTTATCATCTTCTACAATTAATATCTTAAACACGCTTTATATTCTCCTTTAATCAAAACAAATCCCTTGCCCATCCAAGCAGATGCTGTACCAGAAACACCTTTCTTTTATGTTTTTCTGTTAATTCAATCGGCTTTACATGATACGGATCATAATATGTTCCGTCGTCTAATACCTGTCTGGACACGCTCTCATACTCCATCATGCCATCCTCCAGCTGTTTATTAATCTCTTTACTGCGTATTACAAGCATCAGCTCTGTATCCAGATAAGTACTTCTCATGTCCATATTGAATGAACCTATTACTGACAGATCATCGTCAATCAGAATACTTTTTCCATGATACGAATAACCGCCTTCATATTCCCAGATATCAATTCCTGTTTCTAAAATTCTGTTTCTGTTTTTGGCATAATCAGCAGCTCCAAATGGATTTCCGTTATTTGCAACAGAATTTGTCATAATAGAAAAGTCCGGAACCTTCTGTGCAATTTCCTCCCATGTATTATACATCATATCATTGCAAATAATATATGGTGTATGAATTTTTACGCGTTCCTTTGCATTTTTCATTAATTCTCCCAGCTGATACCATACCACCGGTTCCTTAGCTTGGGTGTGGATTGGGTTTGATAACAATATAATCTTTTCTGTTTCAAAGGTTTCATCCGCATAATCTGTATCACAAATTTTTTCCTTATTAACTTCAAAATATTGCTGATACCCTTTCTGCAGCTCTAAAACTGCTTTCTTTACAGATTGTCTGTCAGCTAATTTTTTACTGTTATGAAAATATCGACAGTCCTCCTGTTCCCATATTGTTTCAAAATAATTCCAAAGCTGATTGACCGAATTATCTTTCTGTGGCTCATCGCAGACAACTAACACATCCCGGTCAAAATTTTTATGCCCCGGAAAATCACCCAAAAAATAATTATATGTGTTTCTTCCGCCAAGAATATATATTTTACCATCTGCAATCAGATATTTATCATGCATTCTTCCCATTGTCTTCCATGGCTTAAGCGGATTTGCTTTATTGTACAGCTTAATCTCAACATTCTCATGCGAAGATAATCCATAAAAATATGGATTACCCTCCATATCAATCCAGCTCTCCATTCCATCTACCAATATGCGGACATGTACGCCTCTGTCTGCCGCATCATGCAGTGCTCCTAAAATCAATTTTCCGCTTTCGTCTGATTTAAATGCAAATGTAGAAAGGATTATTTCATCCTTTGCATTTTGGATTAATCTAACTCTTTCTAAAAGAGCCTGCGAATTTTTTTCAATGATTACTGCTCTTTCCGTATTCTCTCTCCCCGCCACACTCATAATATTTTGTGTTTCCTTTATAGTAGCATCAGACACCGCCGGCTGTTTTTTATATGTGATGCAGATTCCGATTAACTCATAAAAAGCCACACATAAAAAAACTGCCAGTATAGCAAAAATAATTTTACATATTTTATGCCTTTTCATTGTACATCACCTGATTCCTTGTATTTTATACTCATACAATACAATGTCAATCTCAATTTTACCTCAACAGAATTGATTTTATGCAAAAAGACAGGAAAAAGCAGCTGCCTGCAATTTCCTGTCCATAAAAACTCATATAAAATTATTTTACTGCGATTTACCTATTTTTCGTCGCTTCTACCGTCTTTCCGTTTACCTGATGTGCAAAGCTCCATGACTTCTTAATAGATAATCCATATAATTTTTAAAGCACAATTACGGCAGCGTCAAGCCCGTCTACTTTTCCGTCAAATGCGCTATCTGTCAGCAGATTATATTTCTCGGCATACTCATTAAATTCCTTTACACTGCTGCCGCAATTAAAAAGCATTGCGATTGTCTCTTCGCCGTTTTTTCTGATCATAACAATCGTATCCTCATCGTCATTTGTGATTGTCTCAATCATTTCGCCCTCTACGATGCATGCATGTGCTTTTCTAATCTGCATGAGCTTCTTATACCAATTATACATCTCCTTGTCCTGGTATTCCTCATCCCAGTACATGCCTCGCCTGCAGTCCGGATCATTTGCTCCCGGCATTGCATACTCATCACCATAGTAGACCATAGGCATTCCCGGCAGTAGCAGCTGAAAGGCTGCTGCGAGATGCTGCTTTTTCTTATTATCATGGCACAGATGTAAAAATCTTGCTGTATCGTGGCTGTCAATCAGGTTCCACATCAGCGGATAGCACTTTTTGTTTAAGCGCCCCTTCAGATATCCCAGATTCTGTACAAACTGGCTGACATTAATCTTTTCGTCTGCAAGCAGGTCTATCATATTCAGGTAGAATGGATAATTCATGACAGTATCCCACTCATCTCCCTCGAGGAAGTCTCCTGCGTAGTGCCATATCTCACCAATTATCAGCATATCCTTCTTTACTGCCTTGATTGCCTTTCTGAAATTCTTCCAGAAGAAATGACTGATTTCGTCTCCTACATCCAGTCTCCATCCGTCAATATCACATTCCTTAATCCAGTAGCAGGCAACATCCGTGATGTATTTTTCAACCTCAGGATTTTTCAGATTAAGCTTTGGCATTCCACCGTAATAGCCGAAACATTTGAAGTTTGGAATTTCTCCCCATTCACCCCTAGGCGGCAGTTCGTCGATAAAATACCAGTCCAGATATTTTGACTTTTCGCCCTTTTCAAGTATATCCTGAAATGCAAAAAATTCTCTTCCTGAGTGGTTGTATACCGCATCCAGCACTACCTTCATGCCACGCTCGTGAGATTTTTGTACGAGCTCCTTTAAGTCCTCTGTTGTGCCAAATGATGGGTCAACCTGATAATAATCAATAGTATCATACTTATGGCACGAATTTGATTTAAAGATTGGTGTCAGATACACCACATCGATTCCCAGATCTTTAATATAATCCAGATGCTCTATGATTCCCCTGAGATTGCCATGCAAATCATCCATAGGCGTAATCGGCGCCTTATACCACAGCTTTTTGTCCACCGGCTGTGTTGTGGCAAAACGCGATGGAAAAATCTGATACACTACCTTGTTGGCTGCCCACTGTGGCACCTCAAACATCTCTTCCTCTCTGAGATTCTGCGGGCAGTCAAACATTCTGTCCCTGTTTGTGATGCACTCCTTATCGAACTCATAATTGCCGTAATATACCTTTTCACCCTGCATGTCCGTAAATTCGAAAAAGTATCTCAGACATATCAGATGCATCTGAAGCTGTGCTTCATAATAATCGTGAAACTGCGAGGTGGCTACCTTCTTCATAGGAAGTGTCATTCGCGTATCCTTGCGCTCCATAGGTATATACTTGTCCTCATAGTGAAGGATTACCTCCTTCATATCATCCTTTTTTACCTGCACACGTATCACAAACAAATCCTTATCTATCGCATAGCAGAATCTTTTATCCATGTCATGAAAAATTGCTGAATATTCCATAAAATGCCCCTTTACTTACGTATTTCGATATTTTGTATTTTAACGCACTTTTTCAAACAATTCTATCATTATATCCATGACATTTTTTCACTATTTCTACTTTATGCATAATTTTGGCTTAATAACATTTAATTTTTTTGACTTTATTCTCCAAAACACTGCGTTCATTATATCACTGCACACTCAGATAGCTTGTCACACAGTAAAGTGTCTGTCCATTATATTCCACGCGTGACCAGCCAAACTCCTCATTGATTCCGGTCCTGGTGACTGTTTCCCCATTTTTTATCGTTGCGATGACTGTAGCATCCGGATTTGTGACACTTGGAAGTGCACGCAGATTAACCTCTATCTTTGCAGTGACAGTATCATTACAATCCTTGAACTTTGTCTTCAGTCCGTCTCCGCTGCCACTTCCGTCCTGTCCGGGAACTACATAGTTCATATCTGTTGTGAGGTAGCTTGAAATGGCATAGTATGTCTGTCCATTATATTCGATACGTGACCATCCACTGTCACTGATCCCTGTTCTTGCTGCCGTATCACCGTTATTGAGCGTTGCCTTAATTGTGCTGTCATTGCCCTGACTAGGAATATCCCTCAGATTGACGCTCTCCTTGGCAGTTACTGTCTCATTTACATCCGAAAACTTCATGTTTGCTTCCGGGTCAGCTGTTGCATTGTCAGCCGCATCACCATTTTTTGCAGACTCTGCTTCATCAAACCCAAAGTATGCCACATTCAAGTCTACCGGCTTATCAATCCCTGACACCTTTCCCTTATTGGTATACTGCCACATGGCATGTGTGCCCTCATAAGATGACTGTGGTGTTTCCGGATAAGCCGTGTCCGGATATTGTGATACCCAGATTTTGTACCTGCTCTCAAGTGCTTTAGTATCCCACTGGCTGTTTGCCGACAACTCGTTCATTGCAGCGTAAAACATAGGTGTATATCCTTTATTATATATTTCCTGCAAAAATGCCTCAGCTACTTTGGTGCGTGCCTCTGATGACATGCCATACTGTCTGCTGGCTGAGTCAGTGAAGCCCTCGCAGTCAAATGCCACCGGATATGTAATCTGATATTTTGATATGTAGTCTGCTACCCAGTCTGCCTCCTCAATGGCTTCTGTTTCATTTACTGCTGATGAGAAGAAATACACTCCAACCTTTATGCCATTTTTCTGTGCCTCCTGCATGTTGTATCTTGCATTTGTATCGACACACATCTCGCCTGTTTTCTGGGTTCTGTAGCCCACACGTATCATTGCAAAATCAATTCCGCCTGCGGCAACCTTGTCCCACTTTATAGTACCCTGATATTTAGATACATCAATTCCGAAGGTCAGGTTACTGTTTTCCGCAACAGAGCTTGCAGACAGTATCTGTGTCTCATCCGCAGAAGCCCCATCATCAGATGTCACACTCATTGAGCCGGCATTGTCTCCTGTATGCTGCGGGTCGTCCTTGTCTGAACTATCCTCTGTGGCTGTTTCCGTCATCTGTGACGAGCCTTTAGCCTCGTTTTTTGCTGATTTAATCACAAAAAATGTGGCAACTGCAGCCAGTGCAGCTACTATCGCAACAATTATAAATATTGCTATTATCTTTCTTTTATCGTTCATAGCTTTTCCTCTTCATCAATATATATACCATGTATAAGCAACCTGTTTCTATGCAACAAAATATATCATATAATCCGGTATTTTTCAAATATTTCTCCCTTTTTCATAACTTTTCAAAGTCCTTTTTCAGAGAAAAAATTCCGCTATACTCACCTATCGTATAGCGGATTAATAAAACATTATTCAATTTTCATCTTATTTTTTATTGCTCTAAGCTATTGTGCCATTTGCAATGTCGTTCTTTGCCAATAAATATGTAATAGCCGGCATAAGAATAGCTGAAATAATTGCTTTGACAATATTACCGGCACTAAGCTGTGCTGCAATAGCATATGTAACCATACTTACAATGAATCCCAGGGCTGCAAGTGCAAAAATAAGCACCAAACCAATCTTTTTGTGTGCGAAAAGCAAAATACCGATAGAAACAGTTATGATAATCTGTAGTATAACGCTAATGAAACACAGTACGACATATATCGAACCTAATCCTAAAGTAGCTCCTACGACTGAAGCACCCAGTGCAACGACAATCCCGACAATTGTTGCAAGAATATTCAGCACAAAAATAATCCATAACCATACGTTTAAACCTGTTGAAAGCTTATTGTTTTCCATAATTATCCTCCTTTAGTAATCCCAATTTTTTCAACATATTCATTATAATGTACCTGAAAAATATTTCAATAGTTAAAATGTTTTATTTTGTACTTTTTCATCCCGGCCGCAAAAAATTGTCATTGATTTAAATAACAGATGCATTTACAATATAGCTATTATGAAAAAATTATTTGTAAAATATGTCTCACAAAACATACTTGGCATGGTGGGTATGTCATTATATATACTTGCCGACACCTTCTTTATATCAAAGGCGGTCGGCTCAAACGGTATCACCGCGCTCAATCTGGTGCTGCCTGTATACAATTTGATTTTTGCCATAGGCGCGATGATCGGAGTCGGCTCCGCCATCAGATATGTCGTAGAGAAAAATAAGGGCGATACATCCAGCGAGAGCTATTTTTTTCATGCCCTGCTGTGGTGTATTATAATAAGCGTTATATTCATATTGATTGGTATTTTCATCCCGGACAAGCTCGTAGGGCTGCTCGGCGGAGATTCGGCAATTATAAATACCGGTAAAAACTATACACGTATTTTCATGCTTTTTACACCGTTTTTCATGTGCAACTATGTGTGCAACGCTTTCGTAAGAAATGATGGCGCACCATCCATTGCCATGTGCGCCACACTTTTCAGCAGCCTTTTTAATATTGTTTTTGATTACATACTCATGTTCCCGCTTGGACTTGGTATGGAGGGAGCAGCTTTAGCTACCGCTATTTCACCGATTATAGGCATCCTGATATGCTGTATTCATTTCTGCTCAGACAAATGCTCCGTAAAGCTTAAGCCGACGGTTCCATCTGTCAAGAGACTCTTTTACTCCTGCCAGGTTGGTGTTTCTTCCTTTGTTGCTGAGATATCATCAGGTGTCATAACTATTGTCTTCAATATGATTATCCTGAGGCTTGCAGGAAATATCGGCGTGGCAGCATACGGTGTAGTTGCCAATACATCACTGGTCGCTGTAGCTTTGTTCAACGGAATAGCACAGGGTTCACAGCCTCTTATCAGCGACTATTACGGCAGAGGACTTAGAAAAAATGTAGGCTCAATACTCAGGATGGCTGTCGTTTCGTCTCTCTTAATTGCTGCACTGCTCATTTTGTTCATATGCACCTTTGCACCTTTTGTGACATCTGTTTTCAACAGCGAGCACGATGCCCGGCTTGCTTCGTATGCCGAGAGCGGACTGCGCCTTTACTTTACAGGCTTTATTTTTGCCGGAATCAATATAGTAGGTTCTGCTATCCTAAGTGCCGTTGAGTCCGTAAAATATGCGTTCGCGGCATCTATCATGCGTGGTTTTATCGCTATAAGCATTTTCGCATTCGCACTTTCAGCCGCCTTTGGCATGACAGGTGTGTGGCTTGCTTTTCCGGCAGCTGAATTTGTGACTATGTTTATTATTGTTAAGGGATTAAGGCTGCTTAAGCTGTAGTTGCAGGCTATAGGTGTAGGTGAACTATTTTCGTGCATACTTATTTTCCATGTGATATACTTATGATTAAGAAAACCTATCACAATTATGATATATGATGAAAGAGGAGGGCTTGTATATGGCAAAAATAGAAAGAGTTATCAATAGGGATTTTGACCAGTTACTTTCCACGATTGAAGACGGAATAATAAATGGCAGTGTGTCAGCATCTCTGGAGGATGCCAGTGACTTTCGAAGCCAAGATGCACGTTGCAGCGTCAGGGTATTTGAACGCTTCAGCTATACCGGTGGTAACAGGGTAAGTCTCAATGTTACACTTTTTCAAAATGGCGAGGAGCCTGTTCACCTTTCCGCAATTACGGCAGGTGGAAGCCAGGCTGTGTTTTTCAAGCTTAATACTTTTGGGGAAGAGGCATTTCTTGATAAATTGATTGAATTGCTTGATTAAAATAGACAAATTTTTTTCAAAAGTATTCTTTATGTTGGAAATCGAACATACAAGTTGTTTTTATAACGCTATTATTCTGTCAGAAACATAAAAAACTACTGATGGAGGAAAAAAAGATGTTTTGTTTTCAATGTGAACAAACGGCCGGATGCACCGGCTGTACCGGAAATATAGGTGTCTGCGGAAAAAAAGCAGATACTGCACAGTTACAGGATGAATTGACAGGCGCACTGATTGGTCTGGCGAGAGCTGTCGATGACACATCTGCTGTTTCAAAAAAGACTTGGCAGACCATTATCGAGGGCTTATTTACCACAATTACAAATGTAAGCTTTGATAATGCAGCAATCGAAGATATGATACAAAAGGTCAGAGCAGAAAAAGCCTCTCTGGTTGGCGACTGTAATAAATGTCAGTCTCCTTGTGGACGAACTGACGAATATGATATGCAACAGCTATGGAATGCTGATGAAGATATCCGTTCCCTGAAGTCACTTATTCTCTTTGGTATTCGCGGAATGGCTGCATATGCCTATCATGCATATGTCCTGAATTTTGAAGATCCCGAAGTAAATCAGTTTTTCTGTGAAGCCTTGTTCAAGATTGGTTACGCAGAAAGTATGGATGAACTGCTTCCAACAGTTCTCAAGGTAGGTGAAATCAATCTAAAGTGCATGGCACTTCTAGACAAGGCAAATACACAAACCTATGGAACACCGGAGCCAACAGATGTTACGCTTACGGTGGAAAAGGGACCTTTTATCGTAGTAACCGGACACGATTTAAAGGACCTGCAGCTTTTGCTTGAACAGACAAATGGAAAGGGAATCAATATCTACACTCATGGTGAAATGCTCCCTGCCCATGCATATCCACTCTTAAAGAAATTCCCTCACTTGAAAGGAAATTTCGGAACAGCATGGCAGAATCAGCAAAAAGAATTTGATCATATTCCTGCTCCTATTCTCTACACCACAAATTGTCTGATGCCTCCAAAAAGCAGCTACATCGACAGAGTGTTCACAACAGAAGTGGTTGCCTTCCCGGGTACTGTTCATATCGATGAACAGAAAGATTTCACTCCCGTTATTGAAAAAGCACTTGAGCTCGGTGGTTACAAGGAGGATCAGACCTTCACAGGCATAAATGGCGGCACACAGGTAACAACCGGTTTTGGTCATTCAGCAATCCTGTCCCATGCGGATACGGTAATAGAGGCCGTAAAATCAGGAGCTATCCGTCATTTCTTCCTGGTTGCCGGCTGTGATGGTGCCAAACCGGGCAGAAATTACTATACAGAATTTGTAAAACAGACGCCTTCTGACAGTATCATCCTGACTCTGGCATGTGGAAAATTTCGTTTCAACGATCTAAATCTCGGAGAAATTGGTGGTCTTCCGCGACTGATGGATATGGGACAGTGTAATGACGCTTATGGCGCGATACAGGTTGCAATAGCACTTGCGGATGCATTTGGATGTTCAGTAAACGAGCTTCCGCTTTCCTTTGTACTCTCCTGGTATGAACAGAAAGCAGTCTGCATCCTCTTAACACTGTTACATCTTGGTATAAAAAATATCCGTCTCGGTCCTTCTCTACCGGCGTTCCTTTCTCCTAACATTCTGAACTTTCTGGTAGAAAACTATGGGATTGCACCTATTACCACACCGGAGGAAGACATCAAAGTGCTGTTGAAACAATAATATGTATTTTTTACGATGTTCTAATACACTAATAGGGAACTATAAAAAACACAGGATATAGCGCCTTTGCTGTATCCTGTGTTTTTAAATTAACTTTAAATTAATTTGCAATCATTAGGGTAATCTAAGCTAATTCTCCCCATACATCTCCGGCCGCCTGTCCCTGAACAGCCCCCAGCTCTTTCTCTCACTCTCCAGCTCATCCAGATCAAAACTGTGGAGTATGAAGCCCTCCGATACTCTGTCCATCTGCTCAACAACCTCTCCGGTCGCATCTGTAATAAACGAAGAACCATAAAATGTCAGTGCAGAGCTCTGGTTTCCGTTTTCTGCACACGGTACAACCTCCTCTGTGCCTATTCTGTTGGCAGCGATCACAGGGATCAGGTTGGAGGCAGCGTGTCCCTGCATACATCTTCTCCAGTGTTCCATGCTGTCACATTCCAGGATGGGTTCACTGCCGATGGCAGTGGGATAAAAGAGAAGCTCTGCTCCCTGCAGTGCCATACATCTTGCCGTTTCCGGGAACCACTGATCCCAGCATATACCGACTCCAATGGTTGCATACCTTGTCCTAAAAGCTTTAAAGCCTGTATTTCCCGGTGTGAAGTAAAACTTCTCCTGATAATAATGATCATCCGGGATATGTGTCTTTCTGTATATTCCAAGCACCTCTCCGTCGGCATCTATCACCGCCACTGAGTTGAAAAGCTGTCTGCCCTCTCCAGCCTCATAAAAGCTCACAGGAATCACTACGCCAAGCTCCTTTGCAAGTGCCTTCATGCTCTGCACCGCATCATTTTCAGAAAGTGGCTTTGCATAGTCATAATAATCGTACCGCCTCTCCTGACAGAAATACTGTCTCTCAAATAGCTCCGAAGGAAGTATTATCTGTGCTCCGGCCTCTGCCGCAGCCCTTATAAGCTTTGCTGCTTTTTCAATATTTTCTTTTACGTCACGGCTGCAGCTCATTTGAATTGCAGCAATTGTAACCTCTCTCATACTATATTCACCTTTCTCATCCTGAATTAAATTACTGCGGTATCTGCTGTGTGATACAGTGTATATTTCCCCCGCCGACAATTATGTCGCGCGCATATATCGGATACACTTTTCTTCCCTCAAAAAGGCTTCCGATTGCCTTAAGCGCAGGCTCATCCATCACATCACCAAACTGTGGAATGAGCACACCGCCGTTTGTGATGTAAAAATTCACATAGCTTGCCGCTAAGCGTTCTCCTGCCTCGCGCTCATCCTCACCCTCCTCAAAGGTGAAGCCCGAAAGCTCATATTCTGTGATACACACCGGCTTCTTTGGAATGTAAACCTTGTGAACCTCAATTTTTCTACCCTTTGCATCAGTTTCATTTTCCAATATTTCAAGGTCCGCTAAGGACATCTGATACTGTGGATCATCCATGTCATCAGTCCACGCAAGCACCACATGCCCCGGGCTTGTAAATGCACATACGTTGTCCACATGCTCGTTGGTTTCATCATTGTATATTCCATAAGGAATCCAGATAATTTTCTCGGCACCGAGATAATCCTTTAATTTCTGTTCTATTTCAGACTTCGATAATTCCGGATTTCTGCCCTTGCTTAACAGACAGCTTTCCGTCACTATCACAGTTTTCTCTCCGTCTGTGTGGATGGCTCCACCCTCTAAGACAAACGGATGTGCATCATACATGTCGTATCCGGCTTTGTTGCAAAATAAGGCCGCTACTCTGTCATCCTTTGTCCAGTCTGCGTACAGTCCGTCCACCTTGCCGCCCCAGGCATTAAAACACCAGTCGATTCCTCTGACAGCACCATCCTCATTTTTCACGAAGGTCGGCCCCACATCTCTGGCCCAGGCATCATCTGACTCCATTTGTATATATTTCACCGGGAAATTTTCCTGATAATTTTTCTGCTTTCTGACAGCTTCCACAACAGACCTTGCATTGTCTATCACATCTGCCTCAGCGAGCACATATGCCTGCTCAGACTCTGCTATTGCACATATCACCTCCGCAAAAGCCTCTCTTGCCCGCCTGGCACCGTAAATCCATGAGCCCGGGCGCTTTGGCCAGATGATGATGGTACCCTTGTGTGGAGCATACTCTGCCGGCATATAAAAGCCGTCTGCTCTAGGACAGCCTGCATTTAAAATCTTCATATTCGAATCTCCTGATAACCTTACAATCGTTATTTTCATCCATTACTGCAATGTCCGGAAGCGGCATGCCGTTAAAGGTATTATTTTTAACCATCGAGTAGATTGCCATATCGCAAAAGCACAGCCTGTCACCGGTTTTTATCTCTCTGTCAAATGAATAATCCCCTATCACATCACCTGCCAGACAGGTACATGAGGACAATCTGTAGGTATGCTTCTTCTCACCCGGCTCGCCACTGTCCATAAGCGGCGGACGGTACGGCATCTCAAGCACGTCCGGCATATGGCAGGCTGCGGAGGTATCCAGAATTAGTATCTTTATGCCATTGTTTTCAACTATATCAAGCACCGTTGTCTCCAGATATCCTGCATCAAGCGCAACCGCCTCTCCCGGCTCCAGATAGATTTCAAGGTCGTATTTGTCACGCATATGCATAATGCATTTTTCAAGCCTCTCAATGTCATAGTCTGCCCTTGTGATGTGGTGTCCGCCTCCCATATTGAGCCACTTTAGACCATACAGCAGATCTGCGAATTTCTCCTCTACAGCTGCAAGAGTCGTTTCGAGCGCATCCGAATCCTGTTCGCAGAGCGTGTGAAAATGAAAACCCTCTATACGTGATAAATCAAGCCCGTTTTTAATAGCCTTATCGAGTGCCTCTCTCGTTATCCCAAGCCTTGAGCCCGGCGCACATGGGTCATATATCTCATGCCCCTCCTGTGTGGAGCACTCAGGGTTTATTCTGAGTCCGACACTTATTTTTTTATCAGCCTTTTCTATTTTATCCCTGTGAAGCAGATACTGCGATACGGAATTAAATACAATATGGTCACATATTTCTACCAGCTCATCCATCTCCTGCGGCAAAAAAGCGGGACAGAATACATGGTTTTCCTTTCCCATTTCTTCATGTGCAAGGCGGGCCTCAAAAAGCCCGCTTGCAGTTGTCCCGCTTAGATATCTGCCGATAAGAGGATATTCATAAAATGCGCTGAATGCCTTCTGTGCCAGAAGAATCCTTGCACCTGTCCTTTGCATGACACCGTTTAATATCAAAAGATTTTCAGTTAATTTTCCCTCGTCTATCACATAACAGGGAGTTCTTAATTCATTTATCTTCATACCGGCCTCCGGACTAATCCATATGTACTGACTCATCCTCAGTCTTGTAACAATCCACAGGAACCGGATTCTCCACTACCTGCCAAGGCAGTCCGAACTTATTAAGAGCCTCCATGTATGGATCCGGATCCATCTCCTCGAGATTGAACACTCCCGGCTTCTTCCAGAGTCCCTTTACCACCATCATGGCTCCAATCATTGCCGGCACACCTGTGGTATAAGAAATTGCCTGCGACTCAACCTCCTTGTAGCACTCCTGATGGTCACATACATTATAGATGTAGATTGACTTTTCCTTTCCATCCTTGACACCTGTAAAAATACATCCGATATTTGTCTTTCCGACTGTACGAGGTCCCAATGATGCAGGGTCAGGAAGCAGCTCCTTAAGCACCTGTATTGGCACTATTTCCTTTCCGTCCACCATGATCGGGTCTGTCCTTAACATGCCTACATCCTCAAGACACTTCATATGTGTGAGATAGCTCTGTCCAAAGGTCATGAAGAATCTGATTCTCTTTATTCCCGGAATGTTTTTGGCGAGCGACTCAATCTCCTCGTGGTGAAGCAGATACATATCCTTTTCTCCGACCTGATCAAAATTGTACTGCGCTCTCCACTCCATAGGCTTTGTCTCTACCCAGTGGCCGTCTGTCCAGTATGAGCCGTTCGCAGAAACCTCACGCAGATTTATCTCAGGGTTAAAGTTTGTCGCAAACGGGTATCCATGGTCACCGCCATTGCAGTCGAGAATATCTATAGTATGTATTTCATCAAAATAATGCTTAAGCGCATATGCAGAATAAACAGAGGTCACACCCGGGTCAAATCCGCTTCCAAGAATAGCTGTAAGCCCTGCCTCCTTAAATTTCTCCTGATATGCCCACTGCCATGAATAATCAAAATATGCCGTAAATCCAAGCTCCTTGCAGCGCTTTTCGTAGATTGCTCTCCACTTTGGATCCTCAGTATCCTCACACTCATAGTTGGCAGTATCGATGTAGTCAACACCGCACGCAAGACATGCATCCATGATTGTAAGATCCTGATACGGAAGCGCAACATTTAAAACCGCATCCGGCTTGTATGCATTAATCAGCTCTTTTAATTCCTCCACATTGTCGGCATCAACCTTTGCAGTCTCAATTTTTGTGCTTGTCTTTCCCTCAAGCTTTGCCTTTAAATTGTCACATTTTGACTTGGTTCTGCTTGCAATCATAATCTCGGTAAATACCTCGCTGTTCTGGCAGCATTTTCTGATTGCCACCTGCGCAACTCCACCACATCCGATAATAAGTAATCTGCTCATTTTTGTCCCTCCTGATTCGCTTTGGTTATGATATAGTTTTTCTAATTTTTTTACTTTGTTTCCTCTTCCTCGAGTAAATCCTCCACATATTTCGGAAGCATGAAGGCTCCCCTGTGTAAATGTGTTGTATAATACCAGGTTTTAAGTCCCAGTGCATCCCATCTTTTTGCATCCAGATCATAAAGCGGATGATATTTCTTCGATGCAAACCCAAACAGCCAGTAGCCTGACGGACAGGTTGGAATATGTGCCTGATATACCCTGCTTATAGGAAATGATTTATACACCTTTCTGTGCATTTTCCGGCACTCAAGCTCATCCTCATCATAAAAAGGGCTGCCGTGCTGATAAACCATGATTCCATCATCCTTTAGTGCCTTATAACAGCTTCCGTAAAATTCTTTTGTGAAAAGTCCCTCCGTATGTCCGAGCGGGTCTGTGGAATCGTTGATTATCAGATCATATTCATCATGCTTTCTGCGTAAGAATCGCAGACCATCATCATAAAACATGGAAATTCTTTCATCCTCAAGTCCACATGCTACCTCGGGGAAAAACCGCCTGCATACATCGACAAACATCTTGTCTGTCTCAACCACATCAATATGCTCGACAGACGGATATTTGATGAGCTCCTTTGCCACGCCGCCGTCGCCGCCACCTATTATAAGTATCTTTTTGGCATTCGGGTGGACCGCCATCGGCACATGTGTGACCATCTCATCATATATAAACTCATCTGTGTCCGAAAAAACAATCTCGCCATCCAGCGCGACCATTTTGCCAAACTCATATGATTTAAACACATCTATTTTCTGATAATCACTCTGCCCTGAAAAAAGCTGCTCCTGTATCCTTACATCCAGCTTGACATTGGCAGTATGATATTGTGAAAACCACATTTGCATAGCTTTTCCTCCTGTTTACTGCTTCAATACCTTAAGATATTCTACCGCAGGATCCTCTGTTCCCTGCATTGAACAGCCCTTTTCCTTTGCGTAGACAATGTATTGCGCAATCTCTTTTGTGATAAGCTCTCCCGGTGCAAGAATCGGGATTCCCGGTGGATAGCACATGACAAACTCACCACTTACAGCGCCTACCGCGTCCATAATGCGCACTGATTTCTTCTGCGAATAAAACGCCTCCTGCGGCGATACCGCCACCTTTGGATTTATGTACTCTCCCGACAAAAGTCCGGTCTTGTCCTTGCTGTAAAGGCGCTTGATATCCTCCAGCGCACCTACAAGCCTCTCTATATCCTGTATTCTGTCACCGATTGATATATACGCAAGTATATTACAGATATCTCCAAACTCTATCTGGATATCATACTCATCACGCAGCAGATCATATACCTCTATTCCGGCAAGCCCTATATCGAGTGTATAGATGGACAGCTTTGTCACATCATAATCATATATGCTCGTGCCATTTACAAGGTCACGCCCATACGCATAATAGCCGCCTATGGAATTAATCTCCTGCCTTGCATACTCCGACATCTGCGCCACCTTGGCAAAGGATTCCTCGCCCCTGAGTGCCAGATTTCTTCTTGATATATCAAGGCTTGACAATAGCAGATACGATGCACTCGTGGTCTGGGTGAGGTTGATAATCTGCCTCACATAATCAGCATTTACATCCCTTCCGGTGAGCAGAATCGAGCTCTGTGTCAGGCTTCCTCCCGATTTGTGCATCGATACCGCAGACATGTCTGCCCCGGCTGCCATTCCTGATATCGGAAGCCCTTTTCCAAAATAAAGATGTGTACCATGTGCCTCATCCGTGAGCACCTTGATTCCCTTCGAATGAGCCAACGCAACTATCGACTTAAGGTCAGAACAGATTCCGTAATACGTCGGATTGTTTACAAGCACAGCCTTTGCATCCGGATTTTCCTCGATAGCCCTCTCCACCTGGTCAATCTCCATTCCAAGTGAAATACCAAGCTTCGCATTCGTCTGCGGATTGACATAAACCGGTATCGCTCCGCAGAGCACGAGTGCATTAAGAGCGCTTTTATGAACATTTCTCGGAAGTATAATCTTGTCTCCTGCCTTGCAGGTGGACAAAATCATGGCCTGCACCGCAGAGGTGGTGCCTCCTACCATAAGAAAAGCATTTGCCGCTCCAAAGGCATCCGCCGCAAGCTCCTCCGCCTCTCTGATTACCGAAACCGGATGGCACAAATTATCAAGCGGCTTCATTGAATTGACATCAAGCCCTACACACTTTTCTCCGAGCAGATGCACCAGCTCAGGATTTCCCCTGCCTCTCTTGTGTCCCGGCACGTCAAACGGCACCACTCTCTTCTTCTTAAACTCCTCAAGAGCCTCATAAATCGGCGCTCTTTCCTGTCTTTTGATATCCATTTACTTCTCCTGTATTTAAAAAGGATGATGCGTGCAAGCATCATCCTTTAGATTCGTCTTAACAACAGTAAAATCGTAACATATACTATGGAGTTATGCAAGAAATTACGTTTTATTTTTATATAAACACTTTTAGCCTTCCGACTATAAAGAGGAAGCCGGTACATGTGGAGTGTACCGGCTAAAAATATGAAAAAGATTAATATGAGTATTTCTTTTGTTTATGATGTCAGTATACAGGACAATTGTGAAAATGCTGTGTTTACTTTCTTACCCTTTTATAAACAAAATATTACATTTTTTATATTTTTAACTTACCATTGTTGTGTTGTTGATTTTGGATATTCTGAGGGTGAAAGTCTGTCATATTGTACGTGCCGGATAACATTTTCTACTATACAGCCGCAATTACTGTTTAATTGTGATGGGATTAAACACAGCACTAAGAATTAGTGACCTGCTTAGATTAAAGTGGGACAACGTTTACAATTATACCTGCAGATACCAGCCTATAAGCAGGACGCAGGCATATCGTATTGTAAAGACTGCTGCCGGCAAAACAGCGCAGGATGAAAGGGACGAGATTTATCTGAAGCTTGAATTATAGTACCTTCTATTCTGCCGGCCAGGATTTTCTGAGAGCCACATAGGAAATCAGGAAATTGGCAAGCCAGCCGGCCGGTACAGCAAGCCAGACAAATGCAATACCAAAACGCGGCGCGCAGATTAAGGCAACCGAGAGGCGGATTGCCAGGTTTACCATATTTGCAGCGAGAAACGGACGCATGATGCCAAGTCCACGAAGCACACCATCGGTGGCCATCTTTATACCCATAAAAATGAAAAAGAAGCCAAGCCATCTCATATAATCCCCAGATACCTGATATGCCAGGGCCGTTCCGTCTTTACCCAGGAATAATGAGGAAATCTGAGTATGCAGTGTTTCAATTACTATAAAAGCAAGCACTGCAAAACACAGGTCTAACACCAGCGCAGCGTGATAGCCTTTTTTGATACGTTCTGTCTTCTTTGCTCCGAGATTCTGGGAAACAAACGGAGAAACTGCATTTCCAATGGATACAAATATCAGTGAAAATACATTCTCTACCCTCATCGTTGCCGAATATCCTGCAAGCGCCTGTGTACCGAACGGATTTACAACTGCCTGTACTATCATCATGCCAATTGACACCGTAGACTGCTGGAGAACCGAAGGCACAGCAATCCGAAGCATTGAATGAAGCTCATGTCTATCAAACCATTCAAAGCGACTTTTATACCGGCGCATCCTGCTAAAGAAAATCAAAAGTGAAAACACTGCAGATATTCCCTGAGCAATTAGAGTTGCAAGTGCAGCACCGAACACACCCAGATCAAGGCCTGCCACCATCCAAAGATCCATAAATATATTTAACACAGAGGAAAATATCAAAAGCCCCAACGGAATCCTTGACTCGCCAATCGATGTAAACATCGTTGAAAGTATGTTATACATAAACAGAAACGGAAATCCCACAAAATAAACCCTAAGATACAGCACTGCCTCATCCAGTATATCTGCAGGTGTCTGTAGCAAGCTCATCATTGAATGTGAAAAGAAAAAGCCAAAGAAACCCAGAAGTACGCTTAAAACCAGAAAACTAATCAGTGATGTTGATACTATTGTTTTCATTTTGCCGTAATCCCTGGCGCCGAAATAGCGGCTCACAAGTACACCGGCTCCTACACCGGCTCCCAGTGCTATACAGATGAACACATTCGTAAGCGCAGCACAGGCTCCAACTGCCGCAAGTGCAGAGGAGCCTACAAACTGACCAACAATGATTGAATCAGCCATATTATATACTTGTTGAAAAAAGCTGCCCAAAATCATAGGCATTGCAAAAACTGTCAGCGCCTTTAAGGGGGCATCTGTAATTAAATATTCATCTTTTGACATTATTTTTCCCTCATTCCGCTATAATTAAGCTATAGTATATCCGATTGAAAGACAAATTACAATATAGCATTCTTTATCGACATTTTTCCATTTCTTATGCTTTCCCTCTAATGCAAACATCATACTGCTCCTTTGTATTTTAATTTAAAAAGCCGCCCAGGCCATAGGCCTGTGCGACTTCTCATAAGATGATTTAAATTAAGTTTATCCTTCAATAGCAATATGCTTTGTGGTCTCAACTTTCTTTTGCTCCTTCTTCGGAACTGAAAGTTTAAGAATACCATCCTCATACTTTGCCTTGATATCTTCCTGTTTCAGCTCATCACCTACATAGAAAGACCTGCTCATAGCACCGGAATAGCGCTCCTTGCGGATGTACTTACCATCCTTTTCTTCCTTCTCTTCCTTGTCAAGTCCTTTAGCTGCGCTGATAGTTAAGTAACCATTCTCCAGCTTAGCCTCAATCTCATCCTTCTTGAATCCCGGAAGATCTATATCTACTTCGTAGCTATTGTCTGTTTCCTTGACATCAGTCTTCATAACGTTCTTTGCGTGTTTACCATAAAGCGCCTTGTCAACATCAGGAAATGAAAAATCCATCCAATCATCGTTAAATAAGTTTTCTCCAAAAATACTAGGCATCAACATAAGTCATCTCTCCTTCTTAATCTATAAAATCTGTGTCAACCTGTTTCTTTGGAACCGGGATGTTTCAAGAACTCAAAGCCTTTGCTTTTTGTTCCTTTCCTTTGTTCTTGACTATGTTATACACCTATTATCAGCACTCGTCAATAGGGAGTGCTAATAATTTATAAAATGTTTATATTTTCCGAGCAGCTTCAAAGTACTTACCATATGAAACTCCATTATTTTGCAATAAATAACACTCCGAGTGTGCCAGGCCCACAATGTGATGAAATCACACCACCTGCTCTTGTCTCTATAATTTCCTTAAAAATGCCAAGAGAGGCTATGTAATCTCTTACCTCTTCAACTGTCTTAGCATCACATTCCGAATGTGTAATAAATACCCGATCCGGTATTGCGTTTTTCAGGTCCTCTTCCAGATCTTTTGCATAATTCTTTATGACTTTACCGATCTTACCTCTATATTTCCTGCTTGCATCCATTTTACCATCCTTTACAACAATCATGGGATGAAGCGCCAATGCTCCTCCGATAAGCGCAGAAACAGCATTGCATCTGCCACCTCTGTAAAGGTACACAAGTGTATCTACAACAAAGCTTGCTCTTACCTTCGGGATCAATTCATCAATTCCGGCTTTTATCTCCTCACGGGATTTACCATCCGCTGCCATAACTGCCGCCTCAACAACAAGCAGGCCTATTCCTGTGGACAGATTTCTTGAATCTATCACCGTAACTTTATCTTCTGCATCAAGTTCTTCTGCCGCCATTCTGATCACGTTGATTGATGTCGACATCTCACTTGATATGGAAAAGCATATGATTTCCCTGCCTTCATCAATATATGGCCGCATTACATTCATTGCTGTTTCTATAGATGGAGCTGAAGTCTTTGGTGTAGTCTTATTTTTATCAGCCCACTCATACAATGCGTGAATGTCTATCTGCGGTCCATCCTCCAGTTCTTCATCTCCTTTTACAATATGAAGCGGAATAATATCTATATCGTATCTTTCTAAAACTTCCTGTGACAAATCGCATGTGCTGTCAGATATAATTTTTACCATTTTAACACCTCCAGGCTTTCAAAAATCATTTTGTCCTTCCTTTCTGTTCTATTATACTATCTTATTTTATTATTTCAATTGCGGCATAAATATATTATTTTCATGCCCATATTCAATAGTTACATTTTCTTTTTATTACAGCATCAAAAAACGATATTTTCACCAAGGGGGGGAAGCAACGTTCATTTTACTGTTGACTGGCTCAGCTGGCTTTGTGCTATTGCCTTGTAGTAAACACAAATAGAAATGATTGCTGTAATCGCTTCCGTGATCCAAAACGCATTCCAGACGCCAACCGCTCCGAAAAGCCTGCTGAGAAAAAACGCAGTTGGGATGATAACCACAACATACCGGCAAAGTGAAATCAGTAATGAAGGAATGCCTTTTCCAAGTCCCTCCAGTGCGCCGGAAGATGTAACGGAAACCGCCGAGACAATAAAACCGGCGCCGATGATACGCAGGGCTGTTTTCCCGGTCTGGATTGTCGCTTCTGTGTGGGTAAACAGCCCCATAAGCTGGCCGGGGATTAGCAGACATATCACTGTTCCAAGCACCATAATGATACCGCTCATGCACAAGACGATTTTATAAATCTGGCTGACTCTTTTGTTCTCCCCCGCACCGTAGTTATAGCCGATCAATGGGCGCATCCCCTGAACAATGCCATTAGCCGGAAGATAGATGAATGTCTGCAATTTGTAATAGATTCCCAAAACCAGAATATACACTTCGGAATATGCCGCCAAAATCGCATTGAGCGCCGAAATCAAAAGAGATGGGAGCGCAAGATTCAAGGTTGCGGGAATGCCGATGGAGTATAGCTTTATTACCATCTTTTTGCTGGGGAGAATGTACTGCCTGCGGATATGCACGCGAATTGGCCGCGCAAGATAGACTACAAGGTAAATCGTCAGCGTCAGAGCCTGTCCGATGCCGGTTGCCAGCGCGGCGCCTTCGATTCCCATTTCCGGGAATGGGCCATAGCCAAAAATCAGAACGGGATCTAAGACAATGTTTGTGATGCACCCGCACATCAGGCTTATCATGGTCGTTTTCATGTTTCCTACTGCCTGGAACAATTTCTCAAACGCCATGCTGACGGTAACAATGAGTGTAAAGGCGAACGCAACGACAGAATAGCGGACGCCAAGTTCAATGACCGCTTCGGATGCAGTGAACATCCGCAGAAAAACCGGCATAATTGCGATACAGCAGACTGTCATAACAACGCCATGAATCACGGCAAGCACAAGTCCCTGTGTGGCAGCCTGATCTGCTTTTTCGTGATCTCCCGCGCCCAGATAGAAGGCAATCACTGCGTTGATCCCAACACCAAACCCAATTCCAACCGCATTGATAAAATTTTGAACCGGGTAAACCAGT
>OIDS01000342.1_pt1 | contig 24777 bp, 17 predicted proteins | sample 1581491 | NCBI WGS metagenome assembly OIDS01 (sample SAMEA3882553, study PRJEB24775) | human gut metagenome | biome: human-associated habitat; feature: intestine environment; material: feces | place: Netherlands | collected 2009/2010
AAATGCTATTCATGAATATACCACCTATTCTACCGCAAAATTTCTTACCAAAGAGAATCTGCTTATACTACATGAAAACATAGACCATTTGGCAAGTGGGCAATCAGATTTGTATAAACCCATTCGTTCAAAAATGGAAACTCCTCTTACATCACCTTCATTACGACATTTTGTCTGGAATATAGGCGAACGGTTAGGCATATCATTATCAGAAAGAGCCAATTTCATAAAAACCATATTTCCTAATGAATTAAAAAATGCAACCTTGGGATACCTTGTCAAGAATCTCAAAGATACCATACACAGTCAGATTCCTATTGACAGTCCAAAATATGATGATTTTAAATTTGATTATACTCTTATAAACAAAGCGCAGTGTGAGAAAAAATGAATTAATACAGACCGGAAAATGATTCTCTTCTCCTATTTCTCTGCATAATGTCATTGATTTAGTTTGTGGCATATTCAAACACAACAAATAAAGACATTATGCATTTCAGAAATTTAACCTTTAACGATTTACCTACAGTTGTAGGTGAATTATGTAAGAGAATTGAAAGTTTGGAAACTGTATTGAAAAACAGTCTGGCAGTCCAAAACAAAGTCAAAGAGAACCATCACGTTCCTATGACAGTGGATGAAGTATGTACCTACCTTGGCATATCCAAATCCTCATTTTATTATAAGGTCAAGCATGGTGGCATTCCTGTAATCAAACAAGGCAAACATCTTTTTGTTTATCGTGATGAACTGGATAAATGGCTTGAGACCGGAAGAAAGGTACAGGTTCCACTGACTTTTGAAGAAGAACAGGCAAAGATGCTTGCTGCCACCCGTCGTAAGGCTAACCCTAAAAACGTGTAAAGCCTATGGACAAGACAGACATTAGAATTCCTACTGACGAGGAATTGACCGCTTATATGGAGAAGTCTGCTGTAAGTGCAAACGGAGCTTATGAACAGTCACCGGTTGTATTGATGGTAGATGATGCCGCAATCGGTACACTGGGGAACTTCAGTGCCTCTATAGGCAAAGCCAAAAGTAAGAAAACTTTTAACGTTACAGCCATTGCAGCGTCAGCATTGAAAAACGGAACAGTGCTGAAATACCGTTCATCATTTCCAGAGGATAAGCGAACTGTTCTGTACATTGATACAGAACAGGGACGCCATCATTGCCAGAAGGTATTGAAAAGAATCCTGCGCCTTGCCGGACTCCCGGAGGACAAGAATCCAGATAATTTGATTATGCTGGCTTTGCGCAAGTATGCCCCTCCGATACGTCTGGCTATAGTCGAACAGGCTATCGGCACAATCCCCGATCTCGGACTGGTGATTATAGATGGCATCCGAGACTTTCTTTATGATATCAATTCCCCCAGTGAAGCGACCGATATTATTTCCAGATTCATGCAATGGACGGATGACCGCCAGATTCACATTCATACCATTCTCCATCAGAACAAGAATGACGAGAATGCCCGTGGTCACATCGGCACGGAACTGAATAACAAGGCAGAAACAGTCATGCAGGTAGAAGTGGACAAAATGGACAGAACAGTGAGCGTAGTAGAAGCCATTCATATCCGTGACCGGGCATTTGAACCGTTTGCTTTCCGTATAAACGATGAAGTCTTACCTGAACTGCTGGATTCCTATCAACCCCAGGAAAAGAAAATCGGAAGACCTGCAAAAGAACCGTTTGATCCGTACAAGGAAATTTCCGAGAGCGTGCATCGGGCAGCTCTGGACGCAGCTTTTACAAACGTCTGTATTACCAGTTATGACGATTATCTGGAACGGCTGAAGGAAGGATATGCACTGCAGGACATTAAGCTGGGACATAACAAAGCAGTTAAAGTTGCCACCTTCCTCAGTAACAAAAGGATGGTCATAAAAGAGGGAAAGGAATATAAAATCAACCCGGACAGCCATTATTGAATCCGGCTTTACTTTATTGGCAGGGTGTACATATTAGAATAAAGCAAAGTCATAAAGACGTTATAGGGAATATTCATCTTCTCCCCTTTTATTAGATAACCAGAATACTTATATCGCTTATGGTAGCAGTCGAAATGCCAATTTCATTTGTATATACGACACGGCTTGCCGTGCAGTTTCAACAGGTATCTGTTGCGAGATATGCCAAGGTATAACCTCCACTCCGTTATGGTTGTACATTGGCGCTCTCGCCGGCTTTGCCACTTCGCCGGTGCGGTACTCGCAGGCTCGCACCTTAACCCGTTATAATATTAGATTTTCATGGAAAAAGAAATAATAAAACAAACAGAACAGAACGAGACTCCGGACAACAGGAGAACCGTATTTATCGGGGCCAAAGTCACTGGCCGAACAATGCGGAATGACCGTAAGCGATTATCTGCTTGCGCGGGCATATAATTATAAGCCAAAGGCAAGACTCACCAAAGAGGAAGTTGCACTTCTGCAGAATCTGGACAACTGCCGTGCTGACCTGGTGAAATACACATCAGCCCTTCATGGAATGAGTGCAAGCCAACGGCACATGATGTTCAACCAGATTCCATTTATGGTGAACTGGCTGAAGGAGCTTGGCTATGTGGCAGAAAATGTCTGCCAGTTCCTAAATTCCGTAAAAGAGCCGAACAGTATTCCAACCAATAATAAAACTGAAGAATCATGATCGCAAAGGCTAAAGCAATACCGCATGGCATAAACGACATCCGTTATATAACCGGCGAATCACATAATAAAAAACATCCGGAAAAAATCTACCGGATATTGGACAATATGATGCCATCGGAGCCAGATGCAATGGGTGTTTGGAATTCAATGCAACTTACTCTTTCCCGCTTCCGCCCGGTGAAGAACTCAGTCATCAGAATTGAACTTAGTCCGTCACCCGAACATACCAAGGACTTTACCATTGAAGACTGGCAAAAACTTTGGCAGGATTTCGCTAAATAGTTTGACAAACAGGCGTTCAAAGACAAGGACGGGAAAGTACGAAACAGTCCGACCAATCTGGCCAACAGCAAATACACAGTCTGGCTCCATATGGAATCCAATAGCGGAGTTCCTCATCTTCATGCTGCTGTCTGCAGGATGGATGAAGATGGAAAGATTAACAACGACCACAATATACACCTTCGTGCCCAGTGGGCAGCAGAAAGAGTAGCAAAGAAACGTGGATGGATAACAGCAAAACAGGTAAGAAATGTCAACATGACATTGGTTACACGGGATTGTATGAATGTCCTTAAATCCATGTCATCATGGTCATGGGATGAATACAAAGCAGCATTGACAAAGAAAGGATACACCATACATGAGCGAAAGGACGATGATGGTATTCTTCACGGATATGCAATCATGAAAGGAAGGACGAAATACAAAGCTTCCGATCTGGGTATTGGTAGAAACTTGATGGTTTCAAAACTTCCTGTCACATGGGAGAAACTTCATTATAGGTCAGGTATTGCAGCGAATAACAAACCTAAAGATACTGATTCGAGACAGATTCAGAAGCCATCGGCATCCGCTGACTATACCAAATATAAGATCTACAATCCGAATACGGTTCCCTATACATTGAGTCACGAAGGTCAGGAACATCGGTTCTACATTCCAGAAAAGGTACTCAACCATTTTAACGATGAATTTGATTATCGTTTCGTTTCCAATTCACAGGAGTTAACCGATATGGCAGTAGTAATATTTGTCGGATTGCTGGAAGTCCCCAATGCACCAACCGGAGGTGGCGGTGGTTCACAAAGCGAATTACCATGGAGAGATAAGGACGAGGATGATCTCTTATGGGCAAAAAGATGTGCCCGTGCTGCCATTCGTACCTTAGGAAAGAAACCGAAAACTGGATTAAAACGATGAGCTTATGAAAAAGAAATTTGATTTTACCGCTGAAATGAAGGAAGTGCAGGTTACCAAAAGTACTCCTCAAAATGAATATCTTGAGGAGGAAAAACGTCTGCTTGGTATAAACGTAAAAGAACTTGCCGAGTTGAATGACAATGTGTATGGATTGAGGACGGATCTTACCGCATTGGTAGATTTATTAGGAAAATACAAACTGTCTATTACTCAGGATACGCAAGATCAGGCTGTTAAATTTGGTAATACCGTTCTTGGCCGGTTTATTGACCAAATTGAGATCAAATGCACTGAGGCAGAACAAAGGATTGCTCAAATGGATAATCGCATTTATTTATCATATAAGGCATTTTATATTTTGATTGTCATTCTAATTACCCTATCCTCTTTTTTGATCTGTATGATCGTGGCGAATGTAGAATTTTTGCATTCCTGGTTAATTTGGAGGATGGTTGCTGCATGTGGGCTTATAGCGATCTTGGGAATTACGATGGTGATAGTAGTTCATAAGTTACTTGGAAATAAAACCTGATGAAAAAATATTAAACAATAGCTTTCTGTTCTAAAAAAATGTGACAAGAATTATAGTTTTCAAGCTGTAACTCTTGTCACACATTTTATTTATTATTTATTTTTAACTCTTCATTTCAAGCATAGCAAGCATTAACAAAATTTCAAATCGAGTACTTTATTAATTATAAATACTTTATGCCTACATTAGAATTATAATGAACTAAATCCTACACGAAAAACTCAAATTAGCGGGAAAAGAAAAGTTTTGACTTGCAGATAATATTATGTGGTTGGAAATTATTCAAGCTCGGTATATTCCCTATTATTCAAAGAATCAAAATGTTCAAGTTCCCTATTCATTTCATCTTGATTTATCAAGAAAGAAGGACAAGATTTTGCTCTTGCAGTATCATGTTGCTCAAACCGGTCTATTCCTAAATATTTATACAAGCGGCATAGTTTTCCTGAGCCGTCATAGCTGTCAACAAAATTTTTACAGTATAAACAATTCTTAATACCAAATCTTTTATATCCTTGATATTTAACCATTTCATATACTCCAAAAGCAACAGGTGTATGAATGCATATTTCCAAAAGAGATTGTTTCCTAACTTTAGCTATATTCTTACACAAAGATGTGTCTTGATAACATTGTGACTTACCGGATGCATATAGAATATAACGAGAAAATTCTATCTCTTGTGTAATATTTTTAGCATCATAGTCCTCCGACTTGAATCCCCAAAACGTTGTTTCACTTATATTTTCAGATTCTATTCCTTCTAGGAGCCTGCTATCACATTTAGAGGATTCAATGAAACCATCATCGACAATTCTTTGAATGTCATTTTCAGATTCAATCTTAACTTCAATAATTTTACCACCATTATGCAATTTAGATACATCACTTGCATGAGTAACAAAAAATTCAATATATATAGGCGCCAATTGAGGCTTCTTAGACGAAAATATTTTCAAATCAGAGCGTCTGTTAATTGAATCATACTGTATTTCTTGTTCACATGAGTCATAAAACTCTTTTAAATTGAATCTTTTATGAGTTGATATATAACAATTTCCATATCTAACGAATGCACATGTCTTTACATGTGGGCAATATGAACGATACTCAAAACCAACATTAAATACTTCTTTAGATAGAAATGCCTCTTGAACTCTTAATTTTGCCAACTGATGCAACATAGTCTCATATGCATTTTCACAATCTACTCCAGAAGCATGAGCAAAATGATGGACACGTTTCATTCCACCATTTTTCGCTACCAATTTTTCCTTACATGATGGACAATAACAATTGCAAAGCTGCCCTGTGTCAACTTCGTCTATATAGACAAGATTACCAATTAAGTTTAATGCGTATGTTAGTAAACCTTTCTGATGCATAAGCAGTACTTCCTCTAAACCTTTTATTAAATTATTATGCTAATAATTGTATAGGTAATCACAGATTTTAATGAATATTTTGTGATCGTTAATTATATAGATGGAGTTCTTTATTTTATACCTTCATAATAAATATTTAGTGGCTATTCTAATCCCCAAAAGTAGTATAAAGTTTGAATATATTCCTTATCATAAGATATCCTACTTTTTCTTACTATCTGGTATCATAGAGTTCAACTCGCAAGCATTACTCACGAGTTGGACTACATAAATTTTCAACTTGTGTTTTAGCCAACATCAAGAGTTTCATGTTTCAATCATTATTAATTCTTTTCTCTGTATCTATAGCCGTTAAATTTCATTTAGAACATTCTACTACTCAAACAATATACACTTGTAGGATTTTATTAATATTTTTACTTATAATACCCTTACTGCACTATCCGTTTTTATATAATATAGCCAATAAAGCATTTTAATAAATCATTATTATATACTATCTAGTCCTACTAGATTCTTAAAGAATCCGTATTCTTCATCTACTAGAGCTCGTCTGTCTAGTCCCATATTCTGATATTCACACGAAGTCTCAGAAACCATGGTACAACCAAAACATGATGCTCTATTTAAGCTATCTTCATTTTCCCAACATAAAGGATCTGAAGAACAATTTACTGCACGTTTCATTGCAGATTCAATAATACTACTAATAAGTCGAGGCTGTCCTTGCCATACAAGGCCTCCCATACTGCCTTCTGCTCCATCTGCTGTATAAATAAGCACGCCACACATTTTGTCTGAGTAATATAGCCGCTCACTCAAACTTGCAGTAGGGTAACCACAAGTAAATTCAAGTTCTTTCATTAACACATGGCTAAATGTATGAAGTAGATAAAATTTAGCTCTTCCGTAAAGAGAAATCTCCTGATATAAAAATTCTCCTAATGCCCCATTATCAAGTTGACATTTATAATGATCATTTAAATCATTTTCTTCAGCCCACCTTTCAATAGTAGCCATATCAAATGCAAAAAACAAGCCTTCACCATATATTTGATTAGCAGGTAATACATATATGTCAGACGGTATTCCATCAAAAATGGGCTTCATCTCATCACCTGGTGCCACAATCTTCCCACTATCATCAAGTTTAGATGTTGGCATGTTTACTCGACCAAAGCCTAACTGTGTATTTGTAAGAGAAACTGTATTCACTTGTTTAATTGTTTTAAAATATGGCTGTAAAGAGTTAGGAATAATAATTTCATTAAACTCTAATCCTTTAGATTTTCGATTGGGTTCATGAATATCAGTGAGAACTTCAAATTCTGTTAATCGATATGTTGCAACAGGATCATTATCTTCGTCTTCTACAATTAATCCAAGAAACATATTTTTGATATTTTCATAATCAAAATCTGTCAGACTACACTGCCAGTTAAGATTTGCATCCTCAATAAATTCATCACAATCATTATACTTTTTTTTCCAAAATTCTTCTTGAGTCATTTCTGGCCTTCTAGTAACCATTGTATTATATTTCTCAGTTACTTTACTTAACACCATACGAGCCTGATCATTCAACTGCCCAGGCTTTAATGGAATAAAATCTTTAGGAATATATAAACTACTAAAACCACTTGCATAGTATATGCTATTACTAGTTACCATTGCTACTTGCATCTTAGTCTTTTGGCCAGTAGACAAGCATCGTTCATATGCATTATCTTTGTTAACCCATGGACGTTCACCTCGACAATAAGGTTTAATATTCATTATACCAGCTAATGAAACAGAATAACCGCATTTTGAACATTTTAGTGTGCCCCACGATTCTGCTTGGTTACGAGAATTAAGCCATTTAATATTATGCTTACCTCCACAACTACAATCTTCACAGTCGTAACCAAACAATTCGAAACCTGCATCATCATCCATTTTCTCATGTTTAAGAGACGCACAGAAGAACTTATACCAGGGATATCTGATATATGACCATTTGGGCAAATAAGAATAAGTGGAACTGGTTTTAATAGACCATATTCTACATCATCATGTAAAACTTCAGCCTTTATTTTTCTATAAGTTTTCTTATTAGGATCGCGTGGAGGAACAAAATATGTCATTTTCCCATCATTACATTTACGAATTTGCCATTCTTTACGCCACTCATTAAGAGGTTTGATTTCAGAATTAGCAGAAATAAACCACTGAGGAAAATTAATAGCAGGGATATAAAACATATCTTCGCCTAATTCAGTTCCAAATCGCGCTTTAATAGATTCATAAAGTGGATTACCTTTACGTTGTATTTGATTAAATGAATTCAGTAGAATATGAGGTATTGCAACAAAACATTTTAATTGGGTAAACCTTTTTTTCACATTTAAAAAATCCACAAAACGCGGATCTTCAATCAATTCAACACCACATTCTTCTTGAATTTTTGGGATATTTAATGTTTGTGATTGTATCTCCTTTATTTTATTTGATACCACCTCCACAAATTTCCAGTTATTAATACTTAATGGCATAATAAAACCACCCCACTTGGTAGTAATAATAGATCCTACACCTGCAGCAGTAGACAAGATTTTATACTTGCCCATAGATTGATTATATTGATTCTCTTTACGTATATCCATAATATTATTTATTTAAAATGTGAAGGACAGCTTCAGGTTCAACTAATCTTAATGCGGATGGTACTATCCACTTGCTAGCAGCTTTTTGCTCCGAATAATCATCTGTAGAAACTAACAAAGATACCTCTTCAGCACCTTTTCGCCCAGCTGCATAATAGACTAGAGAATCACCATATTGTTCTGCTTTATTTACCCATTGGTCAAGACTTACATCTATCCATTCATATATGTAAGATAATTGCTCTTTTGTTATGATTTCGCGCTCTAGTGCATGTAATGTAGAATCAAGAGCCTGAGTCCTTGCGTAACGATTCTCAAAATACTTTTTCAGCTCAGATTTTAATTCTGTTGCGATTGGAATGGACATTTTATTTGCATCTTTGCGATCAGCAAGATTCTTGTATAAATGTCTAATTATAGTAGCCATATATAAAGGCATATACTTTTCTACAGCCTTTGGTGAAAAAGGAGTAATGGAGATTGGCTCAACATAATAATATAACTTTTCATGAAATTCTCTAAACCTTTCAAAATGAGACATATCTCGAGAACGAAAAGGATTATGTAACGTTAAGACTAATCCTTCTTTATCACGTGCGACACGAGAGCTTGCTTGAATGTACTCAGCGATATTTCTAGGCATAGAATTAATTATGATTGTATTAAAACGGCTTACATCAAGTCCCACTGATATCATATTTGTTGCTAAAATATAATCAGCTGGAAGAATTGCACTATTATATATATTTGTTTCACCTTCTTTTAAATATGGCAATCGTTTATTAGGATCCCATTTTATTGTTTGTACTTTTGTTAATTCTTTTACTGCATCACCACCAGATAAACGACCAGTCAACTCAGTCTTAGAGAATATTTCGTTATATGCATAAAAACATTCCAACATATCAGTAAATCGAAGTACTCGTTTAAATAAACGACGAGTATACTTAGTAAATTCAAGATAGAATTGAGCATCAGTTTTTCCTACCTCTTTTAATGAGTTGAAATAAGAAATTATCGAATAATAATAGTCTGCAGCCTCTATAAATGACTTATCATTAATCTCTAACAATGCTTTATTTTTACGTTCATACAGTGCTCGATGTACAAATAAAATTGCAGCTAAACGCATTTGAGTAGTCATCTGAGTACGTCCAGTAGGCATTATACCAATATATTTGCGTTTAGAAACGTACGACCAATTATCATTTTCTCCTTGTTTATCCCTTTTATAGAAAGCAAAAAACGAGTCATCATAATCTGTTCCATTTTTAGGAAAGATACAAATATCCCGATCATATAGAGCTCGCACTTGAAAACTGGTATTACGTGTGGTAGCTGTTGATGATATAATCTTAGGACGAATCACAAGCCCATCCTGCCTTTTGTATGAACACAACTGATCAATAGCTGCTTCAAACAAACTTACTGCAGAACCCAATGGACCTAATAACAAATGTAATTCATCTTGAATAATCAAATCTGGTGGATTGCATCCTGTACCATTTCCAAATAAACGTCTAGAATCTGCACACGCTTCATTTACATTAACTCGGCGTGCAAGTTGAGCAAATTTATCTACAGTCCCAAATAGTAATGTTGGCGGCTCTTCATATACATGGTCATCACAAAGTCTGATAGGCAGATAGTTTCGTTTTCCATATGTACATTTTTTGTTACTACATCCAAAATAATAATGATCAACAGATACTTCTTTATCTCTAAGCAAAGAACCACACCAAGGACAACGATCTAGTGGTATTTGTCCATGTCCTCCATCAGAAACCCAGTTTTTTCGAATTTCTTCAGCTAGATTTTTATAATGATTAGGCAATGAACTTTCTCCAACAAATAGGCCAATAGAAATTTCTTTATCTCCTAAATTGTATTTATCCCATTTCCTAATCTGTTCTAATGCAAGAATAAGTCGTAACGCACGTTGAAATTGTTGAGTTGTAAGTAAGCGTAATGTATAACGCATTATTGCAGCAACGCCATCGCCAGCTCCATTTTTAAGCAACAATCTACGATTTATTATGACTAATGCAATTATACCCAAATAAGACTCAGTCTTACCTCCACCGGTTGGAAACCATACAAGATCTACTAATTCATTGCGTTTTTCCCATTTTGGATCACACTTACTTTGGAAAATTCCATCAAGATTAAGCAAAATAAACGCAAGCTGGAAAGGTCGCCATGCAGCTACAACTCCAGGAAAAATTGTAGTATCTAGCGCTTTATCTTTATAATATTCAAAACTTAAAATTTTTTCATCCTTTAAGACTTGTTCTTGATTATTACTTTTACTATGCCAAAGCTGCATAAACATAGCAGTATTCATTAATCGAAAAATCTTCATCTTATCAGGATTTGTCAAGAATTCATCAATATTATTCTTTATTCTCTGATAGTCCTTCTCACATTTAGTAATATTCTCTCGTCCAATCGAGTTGCCAGCAGCATCTAATTGCTTTATCCATATTTGATATGAATCAGCAAATTTACGAAGGCCTTCAACAATCTCAGTATCTGTATTAGAAGAAAGGACAGAAAGCCACTTAAATTGAAGATATTGATTATCTTCTACATATTTCTTTGGTAAGAATTTGTTAGTCTTTTCATCAAAAATGTGTTTAGTCTTATCTCGTGGTTCTGGTTCTACATCAGGTGTTTCAACAGACGGCATAAACTCTGAACAAACGTGTATAATTCCATTATTATCATAGTACCAATTTGCAGAACAGATGTGGCCAATAGCATAATCTTCAATATTACGATAAAGATACTGCAAACTGCTTACTTCACAATCATCAAGTTCTGGATTTATTTCGTTTCTATATGGTATAATTTCAGAACTTGAGACGTCAATTTTAACTCCAAAAAATGTTAACTCATTAATCTTCTCTGCAACAATAGAATAGTAATGCTTAGTATCAACCTTAACCTTAGTAGAGTCATTAGCAAGCATTACTTTTAAATATGTCTTACCATTGATTCCCTTATAAATCTGTAACCATATGGACAAAGAAGCTTCGACTTCAGGAGTAAGAGTATACTTTACTATTCCTTTTGTAACACCTTCTTTAGGGGGGATTATGATCTTTCTCTTCCCTGATTCAAAATCAAAAGCAAATGCTGATAAATCAATTTCTTTACAAAAGTTTGTTCCTACCCAGAACCCGAATCCTTTAGAATCACATATGGATAGTATATCTTCAAAATAAGATAAAAAAGTTTCATATTGTTCTATTTTTGCAATACGAACTTTATGTTCTGCAACCTTATCCGGACTCAAATATTCACCTTCTCTGTTTACGTATTTTAGGGATTTAAATAGTCGTTCTTTATATGCACTTAAAAATTTGTTTTTATCTTGGAAAGAGCTATCTGTATAAATTGAATCATATTCTCCATTAGGATTTTTAGCTATAATTGAACAAAAATATTTATTAAGTTCTCGCATTTTATCGCGAAAATCCTTCAAGTCCTGTGCTTTATTTATAACTTTTAACAAACTTAGTTTTTTGTCTTGGTATCTGAAATACTGAGAAAATAAATCTTTACATTTTTCTATAGAATATACTTTCTCAAAAAAATCATAATCTTCTATATTTACATATAAACGTGTTTTCTCAGATAATTTTTTATAATAACGTCCTGAAATTGTTATTTTAGAACTCGAAGTTAAAGATTTAATGTTTTTAACACAACAAGATATACCTATTCTATCAGGGAATCTACGACTTAGCGAATTAATATCTTCATCCTCTTCTTGATTTCCTAAATCCCTCATGTCATCTCCTTGTTCGTCCGAATCCTCATCTGATAAATTTTCATCACCAATATTTTCATCGTCGTTCATTTCGTATTTTAGATCAGACATAAATAATGACTGATTATCTTTTCGTGGGAAAAGAATGCCTGTACTATAAATAGAGCCTGGCGTTGTATTAAGTACTTCACATACAAGTTCTTTCTCATTTTCATTAGAAACATATACTCCAAAATTATTTCCGCAACCACCTGGACCTATTAACTGTTCCTTAATGAAAGATTCCAATGAATTTCTTTTATCTTTGATCATAACTTATGGATTTAATTAGTCTAAAATTTATAGTGCCGTCTTTTATAAGATCTAAAATAATCTTAATATCATTTTCACTACCAATATTAAGATAATCAAGAACTTCATTACTTAACTCTTTATAGGCTTTCTTCATGTCTGTTTCAAGTAAACAGTGAATTAAAAATGTCCTGAAAATTATATTTTTACCTTCAGTATTTGTACTTATTCTTGACTTTCTATGTCTTAACATTCGAGTATATAATCCCTCTATTTGAAGATATTCTTCAATCACTCTCTTTTGCATACGTCTACTACGAGGAAGTACTGAATTTTCAGATGTGTCTAACCATCGTTTAAATGAAATAAATTGTATCCTTTCAGCTGGAAGAAGTGGTTTCATTATATCATTATAAACAACTTGTTCTCCATATTGTGCTACTCGATGCCCTAAAAGGATCTTCCACATTTCTCGGCTTGATAGTTTCTCTTCATCAGTTAAGCAATACTTTGGATTATTTCGTATCATTAATTCACCTTCACCTGCTCTACGCTCCTCATTATCAAGAAGATCTTCAAGTGGTTGATAAAAATCTGTCAATGGTTGAATTGAAATAACTGTTGGGTCTTCAAAATCACGTAAAACATCTAGAATTGTACAAATTGAAATTTCATCCATATATTTACATAAAACAAAATCATATTCATCTAACACTTTATGCTGACGTGGTCCAAATGAAACTTTCACTCTGTTTTGTTCAACTCCTGATTGCCTGTCACGAACATTTTGTTCATCTTCATCTTCTTTGGGCTCAATACCTATTTTTATCGGTTTATCAGGAAGCTGTATACCGTTTTTCACGTATCTAACACGATAGTTTGAATTTAGAAGTAATCTTAATTGTTCTTCATAGCGATAAGAATACCAACTATAACGAGGATCAAATACAATCTTATTATTTATTTGTAGAACACTTTGTCCAGGATTAAGATGATACTGATCAAAAGAGTTTGGATATATTGCCCAACTCCGTCCCGTACAATGATTAAGCATTGATAGAACAAGGATCTTTTGTTCATGTATTGAATTTAAGAAAACTAAGCCATCTTTATGAGCTTTAAAATTCTTAAATGTATAAAAATTAACCGAAGATGCACCACATTTAGACTGTAAGAAGAATTTTAATTGTTTTTTATAATACACATCTATGTTGTAATCCAAAACTACTGCAATCTCATGGAATTTTATCCAGTTATATAAGATTTCTGTAAGTTCTGTTTTGTATTTATTATGAATAAGTTGTAAAAAATAATCTGTATACTCTTCATTTACCTCAGAATTAAGGTTTAGAATCTCCTCTTTTATCTTTGATAAACTTTGATCTGTAAAACAAATCGCCAATTCATTCCGTAGTTTTACTTCATGAGCAATATCTTGAATCATAAAATCAAATGTATTCTTTATTTGGTATTCTTCTGCATTTATTTCACATCCTAATTCATAGAAATCAATACATGGTTCTTGACGTTCAAATAAGTAATCCATTTCTGCTTTTGTGAATGATATAAAATCACGCGTTTCAGCAAATTTTTCACGTTGCCAGCGTTCTACTAAACTGTGTTTATTTTCGTATATCCTCTGTAGTCTATAAGGTTTTTGCGAAAATAAAAATGCTATAACATTATGAATACCAGCATCATAGTCTTCATTATATTCTTTAATTGTTGAGCGTTGCATTTTCATACATAATTGAATGTTACGCCCATCAATATTTTTCTGAAGAAAAAGGAATATATGGGGGATTTTAAACCTCCCATCATTTTGTTCTATTTTTTTATATACTTCATCCTCATCTCCATTTAAAATGATTAGAGATTTTTCTGTTGAAAAAGAATCTCCAACTACATCTTGAATAAAATGATAATGTCCTTTAGTCTTTAATGAGAGATTATATTCATCAGATAAAGTACGACTATAAAAGAAACATTTCTCATTTGCGTTGGAAGGCATATCTAAAATGTCATCTGTTAAGTATTTTGCAACATCCCGTTTAAATCTAAAATGTTTAGAACATGCTTCACGCTCCTTTTTATTAACTTTTTCTGGCAAATATATAAATGGCTTTGACTTATATGAGGAAAGTATATTTGTACGAGTGCTTTTACCCCAAAGTAACGACATCTTTAATGCAACAAATTCCTCACATAACATCTGAGCCCAATCTTCACATAATGGGAAATATACTATAGGCATTTTGACATCATCACTATATTCCACTTCTCTGTTAATGTAATAATCAATAATATTATTCAGAACACACAACAACTTTCTACCTTCTTTAGTATGTAAATTAAGAGAAGATAGTATATTCAAAAGAGCCTTGAATTCATGGCTTTCCTGTTTTGCTGTTTTTATAAAGTTGTCGTGTAACATATTAATTAGATTTAAGAATAATAATGTCCAAATTCATGATTGCCCGTGTCATACCGACATAAATTTCGAATAGAAAATTATCCCATGAACTCTTGATCTTTGAAGCTGGGATGACAAGTATTATATTGTTATCCTCTAAACCCTTATATTTAAGTATCGTTGTAAAGGCTAACAATTCCTTAGACTTCCTTTCTATAGTTTTTTCAGATAAAACTTCAAGAAATGACTCCATTTCTGCTATTATATCATATACTGAATCATCATCTTCATTTTCTTTATATTTAAAATCAGAATGTATCAGCAATGTTGTAGAAGAAATTTCTCCGCAATATTGAAATAGATGTTTGGTGTGTTCTTTAATAGTTTTTTTTACTTCTCTTACATTATCATGGAAAGATATTGTAAGTCCTGCTATATCATTTCCTTTAAGAGAATCTAAATATAACTCAAAAGCTTCCTGGCAATGTTCAACTGACAATACTTTATTGGCATATTCTACAATAAGTTTATTTGTAGGAACACGTTTGTTCTCATCAAGTATGAAGCATGCTGCGTATTTTGCTATTTTATTAATATTTTCATTCAAATTTCGACTAACATTATTATATCCTTGTTCAAGATCATAAAATACTAGATATCGTCCTTGTTTAAGACCATTGTGTTGTGAACTTAATAGTTCATTGAGCACAATATCAACACCTTTATCAATGACATCTTGTGCTTCATCAATAATAATATAGTCATAATCTACCTTAGTAATTTTACTGAGTTCTTTGCTTAAAAGTTTGTAAACATCATATTGACTATTATCACTTTTAATATTAAGTTCTATATTTGTTATTTCCTTGATATAATTATTGAATGTTTTGACAGTACATGAACTTAATCGTTCTTTATCTAAATCAAGCCGAACCTTACTTGCTAGCAGTCCTGTCCAACATAGATATAACCCCTTAAGACCACTATGTCTTTTAATAAATGCTTTAGCCATAGTGGTTTTTCCTGTTCCTGGTCCACCCTCAATTAATATTCTAGGATTTTTTCTCAAACCTTCTAGAATACTTAGATTGTCAATCTGTAACCAATCCAAAACTTCGCGAAGCGAAGTTAGTGAATATTTATAACGATCTTCAATTGATGGAGCAAGTGAGTTTACAATAGACTGTAATTCTGTCTTTGATATTATACGTTTAGAACGTTTATTTTTACGAATTACACTTAAACAGAAGTCTGCAAAAGAATTATCACTATCTTGATCTAACTTATTCCAAAGTTTATGAGAAAGGTTGATTTGAGAAGAGTCACGTGATATGTCAAGAGTACTATGAGGGAAAGCACATACATAATCAACAAATATTTGATCCTTATTTAATATCCCATTATTTAACAATGCCCATTTATAATCATGAGCTTGCTTAAATGGTGTTCTACTCATTTCCCTTAAGACCCCTTTATAGCTATAATAAAAGAACCCCATTATCAACTCAATTATACCACCTTTAACTTCAACAATAATTGCACCTTCTTGGCATATAAGGAGAAAATCAATCTGTATTTCATTTTGACCTCCATATGGTATGTTGAAAGTTTTATCATACCACATATACCATGTCAAAGAACTTGCTTCACAATCTCGTACAATACGTTCATACATATCTTTTTCTCCCTGAAGTACATTACCACTATTGTAATTAATACCAATAGTAGAGTCAATTAGAAGAGTATCTTTATGAGATTTAATAATGATTGCCATATTGTTGTGAGTTATTTATAATTTGATTACTTCCAAAGATTTTCGTCTACAAGTTCGGACATTGAATAGTTAAACATGTCTATCAATTCTGCCCTATGATTAGGAAACATTTCTAGAACTTTTATTAGAGACTTTAATGATAAACACATTTTGACTCTATCGTAATATCCATCTCTTATATCTTGTTCAAATTCATCGAATGTTTTTAGCTTTGGCCGTGTAGTTATTTTTAATGTCTTTTCTTCCCAATAAGATTGATTTCTATAACAAAATTGCCAAAAAGACATTTTTTTGTAAAACTGCTGCTGGTTACACCATCTGGCAATTTGTACATAAAAATTTGATACTGGGGCATTATGATAGTCTTCATGCCTCATCACATATCCAACACATCCATATTGCATGAGTATTTTAATTCTTTGAAATAATTCCCAAATGTCTTTATAAAATATATCTACTTTTGTTGGAGACTGTTTAAAACCACAAAACAAATAGAACTTTGTACCTTTCTTTGGATTGTAACGTTTCCAGATTTTAAGTGATTTTTCAATTATATCATGATCTTTCCAATTATCAAAAGCAAAAATAAAATCACCATGATAACGCGACCGTGATAACATTTCTGCCATTTCTTCGCCATAAGGACTTTCTGCTAACATGCGTTCATCAAGACCTTGCCGGAATTGAAATGGGCGTTTAGTCTCTATAAGTTGCTTCAGTAGTGGTCTCCAAATAGATGGGTCAGAAGCAAGAAAATTGTCATCCCATAAATAGATATATGGCCGAACAAGTTTTCCGTTTTTATCTTTCTCATCATCCAAGAACCATTGTAATTTAGAATATGGTAATATACAATTCTCTAGTTTATTAACACAGAATGGACAATGTCTTACACAACCACGGGTTAAAAAACCTATTGAATATTTTTGATAATCTTTAAATTTTTCTCGTTTAAAACCTTTCTTAACTTGTTGATTAATAAATTGATCATATAAATGATAGTAAGGCATCTGACGAGACATGCTAATCCCATACTCTTTACCTCCATGAAAGTTTCTAAGAGTATTTAGGAATTCATCATGTTCTAATTGGTTCATATCTTGTTCACGTTTTCTACGATATTCCATTACACTTACTTCATTGGCATAAAATCCAGTTCCTCCACATTTAAACTTCTTTTCTTCCGGTGTTCCTTTTGATCGTATATATAGTTCTGGTAATTTGGTAAACGTAAAGACACAAGACAAATATATTCTTGTATAATGTAAAGTATTTGCCTGAGGATCAAGAATTAATTCAAATGGAATTCCATTATCTTGGAAAAATCCTGCCAATTTTAGTAATACAAGATTTGGGTGACGCGTACCATTATCAAGTAGATCCGCATCAATTAGTCCTATTATTTCTTGTTTTTTTGACATATTATTCATTCATTGATTTTATAAAGGCTTTGCCTTTCTCTGTCAATACATAACCGCCTGTTTTACGCGAACCTTGATACTCAATCAAATTAAGATCTTCTGAAATAAGTTGCTTAAGGATTCTATCAATAGTAGGCATTGATATTTTTATTGCATCATGCAAGTCTTTTCTTTTAGCTATTCCTAGTTCTGAAATCTTTAACAGGACACTTTTTATCTTATCATTTATCTTATCATTTATCTTATCACCATCTGAGGAAATAAAATCATCCCCAATCAAGACTCTATCACCAAAACCTTCTCTACAAGGAATCTCAATCAAGAAATAACTTCTCTCTTCATTTGTCTCAATCACAGCAGGAGCAGAGCCATTTCTTCTTAATTCGTCTTGTATGGTTGGGATACCGGTTCCTCTACCTTCGGACAACTGAAGCTCTTTGAGATAATCGCCCAAACGACGATTACGGTAGCGGCGTGACTTCAGACGTTCAGCCTTTTGGATAGCATCAATGCTGATGGAACGGTCCGGACCGGCATAACTAAGAATGGAAATCTTTTCTGGCTCAATCGTAATCTCAACCGGTTCTCGTTCTTGATAATCTCTATGATACAAAGCATTAACGACTGCCTCTTCAATTGCTTGATAAGGATAGTTGAAGAAGATTATAGATTCAGCCTTGTCTTTCTGCTTAATGATACGTTTCTTGATAACATTCGTTTTGATATAGTCCAATGCCTGTTTTATCATATCGGGAACAGGGCCAACAATCTTTGGAACCTCAATCATGTTATTGGGATTCTTAATGCAGCCCTCGGGAAAGATAACAATATCTACTTGTGTTGTCGGGAAAAATTTGGCAGGATTCTTACAGAACATCATAGCGGCCACATTCTTGACTAGTTGACGTTCAACGGGCCCTACCAGCAGGTCCATTTGCGACAACAACTCGAACAGGGACAGCTTTTCGAAATCAGCAACCAAACGACTGTTGACTGTTTGCAAGTAATCCAGAACCAAGGCTCTTGAAATATCTGTTATCTCTATACTCTCATTACCCCTTTCATCAAATGGAGTACGATTCGCCATCTCACGCAATTCATCTAAGACTTCACCTCTCGCCTCAATAGTATTGGTTCCACTACGAACATACCACTTACATGGCGACTGATTACTTGCTGTAACTCGTTCACGTACATTATAAGGACGGTTCACTCCAGCTGGCACCCAAATAAGCAAAACGTATTTCCCGTCAATCTCCTGCATGTCGATTCGTGGCAAATAGAATGGCTCAATCTTATGATTGAACCCAACCATATCACGTTGTATCTTATCAAGTTCCTCTATAGGAATACCTGTCACTGGCCGTTTTGCGATACCTGTGTTTTCTTCTTCTTGAACACCTACGATGATGTATCCTCCGCCAATGTTATCAAAATCATTAGCGAAAGCACAAATGGTGCGATAAATTTTATCTGGATTCCATCCTGTTTTAAACTCAATACGGGTGGATTCTATTTTACGCTTATGAAGCAAGTCTTCTATGTTTACCGGAATAGCCATCTTGATATACTTATTTAGATTTATCCTTTTCTACATGAAGCAATTCTCTTACATCAACATCCAAAAGTTCCGCTATGCGAAATAATGTTTCCAAATCTGGTTGTGAAGCATTAGTACACCAACGAGAAACAGATGTCACATTCCTACCAACTTGCTCAGAGAGCCATTTAGCCGTTTTATTCTTTTCAACAAGGACTATTTTAATCCTATTCAATTGCTTCATAATTGAAATAATTTGTAGTTTAATGCAAATATATCAAAATTCAATGTAAAAAGCTAATATTGTTCAATTTATTTTGGTAAAATATCTTTCAATGATAATTTTATTCAAAAATTAACCACCATACCATTAGCCTTGTCAAGTTCATTCCAGCGAGTACAGAACAAATGTGAGTGGCGAACAGGAGGATAGTCTGCGAGCAGAGCACCAGTATTAATCAGTTCACACTTCTCGTTGATAATGCCGAATGATTCATAGTCGCTATTCTCAAACAAACGTTTAGTGCGCTTAAAGTATGTGGCACGAAGCACGGTAAATACCATATCCACGAACTTCCAACAATACACAAGGCTCATACGACATGTTACTACCCTTCAGCACCAGTTCTTTGTGCTTCAAGATACTAGCTACTACACTCTAGTTACCAACACGAACAAATGCCTACATCGGTCCATCATCTATGTTATAATAAGATATCTGAGCACCAGGCATCACTGTGAGTACAACGAACTCCTTGTCTTCAGCCTTTGCGAACGAGAGGTTGAATCAGGTATTGGATCAATGTGAGACTTGATAGCTTTGCTGATCTTCTCCGCATCATCTTTTACGTCATCAAGACCGACCGATAGTTTTATCATTAGCAATACCCCAAATGAGTCTGCCACCAATACCATTGGCAAAGGTGCTCACACTCTTGCACCAACTTTTCGGTTTCTTCACCTCCAGAGCCCCCTTCTTATCATATTTTGTTACCCCGCCTATCAGTTGGTGAATGTCTAGTACTTCCATTTTATATATAACGTATTGACCTACTATTTATTTAAATGTTTAGAGTTCTATCGAACATAACGATTCCCCTTTATATTTTATAATATGTAGCATCTGACTCACAGAAACAACAGATGATTACTTTACCATCAAAGTCACTCTCATGAATTGCCTTCAACGCAATCTAAGCAGCCTCTGCCTTTGGATAGCCATACACACCAGTACTAATACAAGGGAAAGCGATAAATGCTCTTTTCCTTAGCAATGTCAAGTGCAGTCTTATAGCATGAAACCAGCAACTGAGACTCGTCACCATTACCATAAAAACAGGTCCGACGGTATGGATTACATACTTGCAAGGCAAGTTATATGCCCCTGTTATCTTACTCTGACCAGTCTCGCAACCGCAAGAGTCATGCACTCCTTCAAGAGTTCGCGACCTGCAGCACGATGAATAGCACCATCCACTCCTCCACCATCTAACAACGAGCGGTTAGCTGCATTAACGATTGCATCAACTGCCAGCTTGGTTATGCCACCAACGACGAGTTCTATCTGTTTCATATACTTACCTCTTATTCCATATCGGTTAAAACCATATCGCAAAATTCGTTTGCATTATTTGCATTATAAATTTTAGCGCCAATATTCTTTAATGGTTCATAGCTATGTAGAGATTTTGAACCACCAAGTAAAAATATATATAACTTATTATCATCATTCAAATAATCACGGAAATAGCTTACAGATTCATTGATATTGCCTAAGTCACCATTTGTAATCAACACGGTAACTAGATCTCTAGATCTTACGTCTAACGTTGATTTAATTCTTGAAATTGGAAACTTAGTTCCACCGTGACCATTTGTTAATAGACGCTCCCTTACGTCATCATATTTATCACTCCAATCAACGTATGCATCAATTTTATCACTAAATCCTATAAATGCAACCTTGCTTTTTGTTGATTCAAAGTATGATAAAATACCATATGATGCAAGAACAGCCTGATGCATATTAGCAGATTCCTTCATCGCAGACCCCATACTACCGGATGTATCAACGACCAACAACAAATCCATTTGTTTGCTTTCAGTACCATTATCATCATTAGATACATATCCCCACTTTTTTGTAGTCATTCCAGGAATAAGTCGTGGAGATGTCATATATGTTAACATTAAATCCAGCTCCTCTATTGGGTCACCAATTCTCCATACAGAGGGATATGTATATGAAGACTTGTTTCCTGTATTCGAAAATTCAACAATTGGTATGATATTAGCACTTTGAACATTAAACCAAAGAACTCCCTTCTGCTTATCAGACATACCTATAATACCAGCAATTGCTAATAGGTCGATGAACTCTTCTACAGAGGTTTCTTCTGCGAGTACTTCTATTGCTTCTTTGACTTTATCAGGATCCGCAAAAACAAAAGCATTTCCGTGTTCATCGCCATCTTTAGGTCTACCAACACCCCATTGACCGCTCTGTTGCTGTGATCCTTGCTGACCGCTCTGTTGCTGAGGTCCCTGCTGACCGCTCTGTTGCTGTGATCCCTGTTGACCGTTCTGTTGCTGAGGTCCCTGCTGACCGCTCTGTTGCTGAGATCCTTGTTGACTACTCTGCTGGGGATTCTTTTGGTCTTCAACATATAGTTTAAAGAATATTTCTGCATATTCTTCAACTTTATCTAAAAATGACGATTTATCTTCTATGCCGTTTTTCGTGAATGAATCAGCTAATTGATGGACAATTTTTAAAAATTCAGGATCAGTTTCATTTATACCAAGATCTTCTTTCCAAATTGCCTCTTTTGTTAGAAACATTAATTTGCAATGCCTTGGACAAGCACTGATATTTGCACCTATTTTTATCCAATCGATTTCACTCTTTAAAGTTTCTTTACTATGTCTATAATAGTTTTTTGTATCAACAATAATATCAGCTGCTTGATTTGAAATTGCTCCACACGCATACTCGATATTTATACCAAGATGAGAGAAATGCTTATAATAAACATCTCTAATTCTTTTTAGCATTCTAAAATGAGTAATTACATCAAATGGGCAACACATATAGTGCTCTATTTCATGTCTTGTAAGTACTTTTACTTCATTCTGAAACTCATGATAACTTATAGGAAGTTTTCCGAAATTAAGATGAATCTGCCAAGTCTTATCTATAGTAATATAGTATTGCCCAGTTGAATAATTAGCATCATCCGGCAAAAGCATTTTGACAATAGGCATAGGAATCCCCAAGGAATTGTGATACTCCTTGACGAATACATACTCAATTGCTTCTTGGGCTTTCAATCTATATGTTTCAATATCAATTGACATTGTTTGCTTGTAAGTATTTGAATAATTCAGAATCTTCGTCCCCTTGGTAGGTAAAGATATATTTTTTCAATCTCTTAACTGACAAGTCGCATGCATCTCGTGTAATATCCAACAACTTAAATGGTTTTACTTTTTGTATGTCACCATTTGCAAGATCGGTACCAGGAATAACCGCTTGAATAAGAGATGACAGTTGAGGATTCGATATTATTGAATCTTTTTCGAGCTTAAATGTATATTCCTTTATTTCTATCTTTTTGATAGAACGGTTAACTCGCTCTGAAATGTACTGTCGATTGGGAATATCATATCTAAATGCTAATTCTGATTTTATAGCCTTAAGCTTCGAAATGTCACCTTTTGAGTTATCTATCTGGTTGTTATAGGACACAATCTTATCATAAACTGGAGCATATTTTTCATTTAAGACTGGAACAATCTCTGCAGATATTACAAGAGAATTATATGATGAGTTTCTTATTTCTTTAAGATACTCATTGAATTCTGGAACTGAAAGTGTTCCTGTCTTAACTCTTTCAAAACCCATAAGAAGATCTTTAATACCATCAAACTCATTTTTGATCATTTGTATGATATTTCGAGTTCCATCTAAATCAATATTTGTTACAAAAATGGATGTTTGCTTCCCTGAATTTGTATTTTTCCAATGTTCAGTTAAAGTTGACACATACTTTTTGCTCAGAACAGCTCTATGCCAAATCATATATGGGGCTAAAACCTCAATATGATTTACATTGACTTCTCTGTTTCCAAGGAACCATGCAAGAGCTTTTCCATATCTGTACAGGTCTTCTTTTACTCTGACGCTTAGTGGTAACTTGATTTTTGAGCACACTTTTTCTGGTGCACACATATGACAATTCTCACAAAGAATCTTGTCAACAGACAAGTTATCATTAGACTCCTTAAAGGCTCTTTCACATAGGCGATATGAAGCAATTATGTAGTTGATAAACAATTCGGCTTCTTCTGTATATGGAATATTCTTAACAATTTCTTGAAGTTCTTCTAGATTAACATCCTGAAGATATTCCTCAATACGATCATTATAAGATGATTTATCTCGTTTTCCAATAGTACTGAAACTGTCATAATCAGGCATGGTTATCGGAAGTGCAAGAGCAAATCTATCCTTGAATGGCAAAGACAATTCTGTGTTCGCATTGTCCTTTGGGTTCAAGGTTGCAAACAGGGTGAAAGCAGGAACAATCATACTCTGATCATGATATTTTACTGACCCTTCTGCGAGCAATGACAATAGAATATTTTGTGCGTATGGAGATAAACGATTTATCTCATCAATGATTTTCCATCTTGATGTGACAAATTCGTTCCAGACCACTGACAACTTACCATTATCAAGTGGTTTGTTTCCTGTCATTTGAGCAAAATCTAAACTACCAAGGATTTTTTCTTCTGTCAATTGTGGATGTCCTCTCAATATACAATCTTCAATCTTTTCCTTGGTAAGATGGCAAAACAACTGACCTAAATACTTAGACAAGGTGGTTTTTCCTCCGCCATGTCCTCCATACAACATCATTGTGCCACGCTCAACAAGTGCATTGATTACAGCAAGCGTTTCTACCAAATACACTTTTCGATCTTTCAACTTCTCGTTCGAGAACTTTGCACCTTCAAGTTCTGAATTGTGCACATACAAATTGTTTATTCGTATGTTATCCAATGCCTGAATTATATCGTAAGCCCCCGATAAAGTACCCGTTGTCTTTGTATCTTTAAGTCTCGATCTTTGC
>OIDS01000349.1_pt1 | contig 24417 bp, 20 predicted proteins | sample 1581491 | NCBI WGS metagenome assembly OIDS01 (sample SAMEA3882553, study PRJEB24775) | human gut metagenome | biome: human-associated habitat; feature: intestine environment; material: feces | place: Netherlands | collected 2009/2010
TGGTATCTCTCTTATTCAGGTAGCTGAAGGTGCTCTTAATGAGACACATTCAATTCTTCAGAGAATGAATGAGTTAGCAACACAGGCTGCTAATGATACTAACACATCTACTGATAGAGGAGCTATCCAGAAGGAAATTAATCAGCTTACATCTGAGATTGATAGAATTCGTTCTACAACACAGTTCAATACTCAGAATCTGTTAGATGGTAATTTCAAGAACAAGAATCTTCAGGTTGGTTCTCTTAAGGGACAGAAGATTACATTAAGTATCGATAACATGGATGCAGCATCATTAAGCGTTAATTCTCTTGATGTAACATCATTTGGTGCAGCAGGTTCAGCAATGGAGAAGATTCAGAAAGCTATTGATTCAGTATCAGATCAGAGATCAGAACTTGGTGCTATTCAGAACAGACTTGAGCACACAATCAACAATCTGGATACAACATCAGAGAACACATCAGCAGCAGAGTCACGTATCCGTGATACAGATATGGCTGAAGAGATGGTACAGTATAGCAAGAATAACATCCTTTCACAGGCTGGAAATTCAATGCTTGCTCAGGCTAATCAGCAGACACAGGGAGTTCTTTCACTTCTCGGTTAATAATTATTACTACTATAAGCAGAAGAGTCGGTGCTTGCACCGGCTCTTTTTGTAATTACATATATGAAGGAGAATTATTGCATGGAATTTGACAGAGAATATTTTGAAGCAGAGGTAAGGGATGGATTTTATGTTACAGCAGAGATGAAACAGGCATGGGCAGCGCAGTTAGAAGTACTTAATGATTTTGACAAAGCATGCAGGGAGAATGGGTTAGAATATTATGCGGACTGGGGAACAATGTTAGGGGCTGTAAGACATGGTGGTTTTATTCCATGGGATGATGATATAGATGTGTGTATGAAAAGACCAGACTATAATAGATTTTTACGGATAGCTAAAGAAATTATGCCAGGGAAATATGATATATATAATTTGGAAACAGATGAAAATAATGATAACATGTTATCAAGATTAATTAATGCAAGGGAAATTGGCTTTGAAAAACATAGATTAGAAAAGTATCATGGATTTCCGTATATTGTAGGTATAGATATTTCACCATTGGATTTTGTTCCTTCTTTAAGAGAAGAAGCAGATTTTCAGAAAATTATTATACGTATAGTAAATAGTGTCTCTAAATTATGTCGTAGATATGAAAAAGAACAAGATAATAAAAATTTATTAGAAGAAATAATAGGATATATAAATCAGATTGAGAAAATGTGTGCAGTAAAGCTTGATAGAGATAAAAATCTTGCACAACAATTAAATATGTTATTGGATAGGTTATGTGGCCTATATAAAGAAGATGAATGTGAGTATATATGTAGTATGACAGAATGGATAAAGGCTGATAGGCAAATATATCCTAAATATTATTATGATGAAGTAATTAGGATGCCTTTTGAAAATATAACTATACCAGTGCCTAAACAATATGATAAAATATTGACAGAATTGTATGGAGATTATCATGTTAAAGTACACAATTGTGATTCACATGAATATCCTTTTTTTCAAGAAGCGAGAGATGAGATTATAGAGCTTGGTGGGAATATACCACATTTTGCACTTGATATGAAAGAATATAAAAGTTTTATTGCTCAGGAGAATACTATAAGAAATTTTAGAAAACTGGCAAGTATAGACCCTGAAAAAAAGAAAACGGTTCTTTTTATGCCTTTTAAAGCAAAATATTGGAAGACAATGCAGTCATTATGGGAAAAATATTCACAGAATGAAGATATAGATGTATTGGTTATGCCAATGCATTATTATTATAGAAATATTAACGGAACTGTTGAACAGTATGTTGAGGAGGATGAATATCCTAAAGAACTTCATATAGTATCGTTAGATGAGTATAATTTTGAAAAAAACAGACCGGTTGAGATTGTATTTCAAAATCCATATGATGAATGCAATGTAGCAACAACGGTACATCCGATATATTATTCAAAAAATTTATTTATGCATACAGATAAACTTACTTATATACCATATTTTACAACTGAAGAGATTGCAGAAGATGATATGAGAGCAGATGTAAGTATGAATGAATATGTAACTATGCCGGGCGTAGTATATTCAGACAGAGTAATACTTCAATCCGAGAACATAAAGAAATTATATGTAAGAAAGCTAGTTGAGTTTTATGGAGAAGATACAAGGGATGAATGGGAAAGCAAACTGTGTACAACATTTTGATGAAAGCTATTTTGAAGATGAAATCCGGGATGGTTTCTATGTTCCATCAATGATTAAACGCTCATGGGCTGTGGCATTAGATGTGCTGTCAGAAGTTGACAGGATATGTCAGAAATATAATATTAAATATTACGCAGAGTGGGGAACCTTATTGGGGGCAGTAAGACATGCAGGATTCGTACCATGGGATGATGATCTTGATATTGCTATGCAGAGAAACGATTATATTAAATTTTGTCAGGTTGCAAAGCAGGAATTAAAGAATGGAAATGAAATCATTAACTTTAAAAATCACGACAATTTTCATCATTTTTTGGCAAGAGTAGTTTGTACGAGCAGGATATGTTTTGAGGATAAATATTTAAAAGAACATTATGGATTTCCTTATATTGTAGGATTGGATATATTTGTACATGATAATGTGTCAAAGGATGGTAAAGCACAGGAACAGAATGAGAAAATAGCAGAATATATAATAACAGTTGCGGATAACATTGCAGACGGTAATCTGAATGACGTTCAGGAGAAAGATGCTTTAAAAAGAATTAGTCAGTTATGTAATTGTAATGTACCTGTATATGAAAATAAGGAAGAAGAAAGAATACAGTTATATACTCTGGCAGAAAATATTTTTGCAGCATTTAAAGAAGATGATTGTGATGAGATGACACAGATGATGCCATGCAGCATGTATGGAAATCATATGAGGATACCTAAAAAATATTATGACAAAGTAATCAGGGTTCCTTTTGAGAATACAACAATTCCGGTACCGATAGGGTTTGATGCCATGCTTAGCAAGAGATATGGAGACTATATGAAGCTGGTAAGAAATACCGGTGGGCATGATTATCCTTTTTATGAATCTCAGAAAAAGCAGTTAGAGACACTTATGGATTTTAAATTGCCAAAGTATACATTTGATGAAAAGAAAGCCGTAAGAGATAATAAGAATGTATCAATTGCAGGATATAAAAAAATAATATCTGAAGTGATGTGTAATGTTAAAAAAGAAATTGAAAAAATCGGACATTATATTAAAAACGGAAAATGTTGGACTGATAATCAGACGGGGGAAATTATTAATTATATTCAGACAGAAATTGTAGATATTCAACAGACCGTGATTGATATTGGCAATCTGATAGAAGAGATGAAGGGTGAGGAAACAGAGAGTGTCAGATGTATTGAAAAATTCTGCGATACATTATATATGATTTATCAGGGAAATACATATGACTTAATAAATGAATTTGATAATTTATTTTCTGTTATAGAAAAGGAAATAATAACACATAAAGAAATAGTTATTATGCCATATAAAACTGCTGATTGGAGTTATGTGAAAAATATATGGGAACAAGCTCAAAGAGATACGGAAGCAGATGTCACAGTTGCAGTTTTGCCATATTTCTATAAGGAATATGATGGAAGTGTTAAGGAATATGTTAATGAACTTAATGATTTTCCTAAAGAGATAAATGCAATAGATATATGCAATTATAATTTAAAACTTCATCATCCTGATATGATATATATACAGAATCCATTTGATAATGAAAATAAAGCAGTCAGCGTTTATAAAGAATATTATTCTGAGGTTTTAAAGAAAAATACAAATAAACTTATATATATCCAGTCGTTTCAACTTGAGGAATTTGATAGTAATGATGAGCGGGCATATAAGAATATGTCGTCTTACTGTACGGTTCCGGGAGTGGTCAATGCAGATGAGGTATATGTACAGTCAGAAAACATGCGTGAACTGTATATTAAGAATCTGACTGAATTCGCAGGAGATAACACAGAAGAAATATGGCGCAAGAAAATATGTGTTAAGCCGGAATGGATGAATGAGAAGAAAGAAGGATATATTCATGCAAGTGGTAAAAAGCGAATGTTGTTTTATACATCTATAAGCGGGATTATGCAGAATCAGGATGTGGCAGCAGAGAAAATTGAACGGGTTCTGAAAACATTTAAACAATATTCAGATAAAATAGAACTCACATGGTGTATTCAAGAACTTATAAATTCAGCACTCCCTGATATTAACGCCGAATTATATGATTGTATAAATGTTATTAAAAACAACTATATGATTGAAAAAATCGGACATATGTGTAGTGATAAAGATAAGGAAATTCTTAATTCATGTGATGCGTATTATGGTGATACTTCGTCAATTGTGCAGTGGTACAGGAATGATGGCAAACCTGTTATGATTATGGATTATATTCTTTGAGGGATTTTGTAAGGATAATAAGGCTTTTATAGTTATATATATTAAATGGTATAATGAGTTAATATTAAGTTTCTGATATCCGATATAAATATTATATGTTGTAGTTGATGTATATCTTATAGACATGGAAGTCAGGATGAAATATTTATAGAATGTTTGAACTCCGTGTATAGGTAAATACACGGAGTTTTTTTATGGAGAAATTTATGAAAGTATTAGTTGTATATGGTACAAGACCAGAAGCTATTAAAATGTGTCCGTTGATACTAGAACTGAAAAAAAGAACGGAGATTGATTGTATTGTGTGTCTCACGGGTCAGCATAGAGAGATGCTTGATCAGGTAAACGGATTATTTGGAATAACAGCAGATTATGATTTGAATATTATGCAGGAAAGTCAGTCACTTACCGCTATTACATCTAAAGTACTTCAGGGATTAGATTTAATTCTTAAAGAAGAGAAACCTGATATAATGCTTGTCCATGGAGATACAACAACTTCATTTGCAGCAGCGCTGGCAGCGTTTTATAAAAATATTCCTGTAGGGCATGTCGAAGCAGGACTAAGGACATACAATATGAAATCACCTTATCCAGAAGAATTTAACAGACAGGCTGTAGATTTAATATGTGATTATTATTTTGCACCTACAGAAACTGCAAAGGAGCATTTACTTAAAGAAGGAAAGAATCAGGCAGACATATATGTTACTGGGAATACAGTGATTGATGCATTAAAGACTACTGTAGATGATTCTTTTTCAGACGAGAATATTAAATGGGCAAAGGGCAGCAGACTTATATTACTTACTTCACACAGAAGAGAGAATATTGGTGAGAATATGAGACAGATATTTCAAGCGGTTAATGATATTGTATTTGAGTATCCGGATGTTAAAGTTATATACCCATTACACAAAAATCCTGAGGTGAGAGAAATTGCACACCAGTATTTTGATAATAATGATAGAATAAGATTGACTGAGCCGTTGGATGTATATCATTTTCATAATTATATACAAAAATGTTTCTTGATAATGACAGACAGTGGGGGCATACAGGAAGAGGCACCATCTCTTGGAAAACCGGTTTTAGTGTTAAGAGAGACTACTGAAAGACCAGAGGGAGTTGAGACAGGTACATTAAAATTGGTTGGGGTTGAGAAGAATATGATTTACAAAAGTGTTAAGAAACTGTTGGATGATAAAGATGAGTATAGTAAGATGAGCAAGGCAAGTAATCCATATGGTGATGGAAATGCTTCGAGGTATATTGTTGATGCGTTATTAAATTCTATGAGGTAAAATATGGATAAACTATATATTGATAAAAAGAATTATGTAACATTTTGTGCAGTCGCCGAATATAATGGCAAATTATATATTTCTGATAGAAATAACAGAGGTTTACTAGAATATAATCTGAAAACAAAAGAGACAGTTATAAAGAATATATTTATGGCTGAGAATTATAGGAATAATTATTGGTCAGCGTTTGCATATAAGAATGAAATATGGTTTATACCGTTGAGGGATTATCAGAAAATAGCAATATATAATTCGGATAATGAGAAGATGACTTTTTTGTCATTTCCCAAATCAGAACATAGATGTGATTATATACCTTTTATGGATTATCAAATAGTTGGAGAATATGTGTATTTACTTCCAGCACATTATGATTGTGTTCTGAAAATTAATCTTCAAACGAGAGAGTCATTAAGAATTTCAATAGGGGTAGAGGATTATGCAGGCGATGGTTATCCAATAACTATAGCAAGTGCATTGATTGAAGATAAAATAGTTATGTGTCCATATAATAATACAAATATGGTGATTTTTGATACATGTACGGATGAAGTTAGCGGAAAAATTGAACTTAAGCATACAAAGATGTATTCAAATATTGAAAATTATAATGGTGTTGCATATTTAATACCAGAATATTTATATAATGATATCTGTGTTGTTGATGTAAAAACACAAACATACAAATATAAAGCAATATTATGCGAAAACAAATACAAAGAAATAAAGTATCCGGGTAGTATTGTTGACAATAACAGTATATATTTTTTTCCTGATGGTAATAACATGATTTTGAGATATGATTATTTAAATAATCATATGGACTATAAGAAAGTTGTTGTAAAAGATAACAATTCAGCACTGAAGTTTTTAAAAGGACGTAAACTGAAAGATAAGCTATATGTGGCAATATCAGAGGATAGCACAACGCCTTGCATGTTAATTTCAGACAATTGTATTGAAACTGTTGAATTGATGCTGCCAGATGATTTTTTTATTAAAGAATTATTTATGGAAATGAGAGAAAGAGAGAATATATGATATCTGTAATAGTACCAATCTATAATTCGGAAAAATATTTAGATCAGTGTTTAGCAAGTATAGTTAATCAAAAGTATTATGATTTAGAAATTATTCTTGTGAACGATGGCTCTACTGATTCTAGTGGAGAAATATGTGAAAGATATAATGAAAGCGATAATAGAGTTGTTCTTATAAATAAACAGAATGAAGGATTGGTAAGAGCACGAAAAGATGGGGTCAGGAGAGCTACTGGTGAATATATTACATTTGTTGATGCAGATGACTGGATAGATGTAGATACATATGTTAATTTAGGAGATTTTAAAGAGGATATTGTTGCATATGGATTAATGGAAGAATATGGATATGTATCTAAGGCAAAAACAAACTATTTTGCAGATGGTTATTATGATGAGCATAAAATTAAAGAATGTATAATTCCTGAAATGTTATGTACAGATAATTTTTTTGAGTTTGGAATGTTGCCTAATCTTGTATGCAAATTAATAAAACGCTCTCTGTTTCTGAAGATGATGGACGAGGTATCTGAAGATGTGACGATAGGAGAGGATGTAGATTTCTTTTATAGGATTGTTTCAGAGGCAAAGTCATTAAGTATAAAATCAAACTGTCCATATCATTATAGGCAACATTTTGAATCCATGATGAAAAAAGATATACCTATTGAAGCAATAAAAAAATTGTATTTGGATTTATTGATGATTAAAGGATTGAAAGAAGAAAAAGAGTGGGGAGTTCAATTAAAAAAATATATTATATTTATTATGTTATTAAAAAGAACGGATAAAGCGATTGATTTAATAAAGGAAATTAAAGATATTGACGGGGAAGTTGTTATATATGGAGCAGGTGCTTTTGGAGAAAAAATGTACGATAAATTGAAAACAAATAAAAAAATTGAAGAACTATATATAGTTGATAAAGAATGGAAAAATCTTAATCAAAAACTTTTTTTAGTTGGTAATCCAGAAACAATTGTTGATATTAATCCGGATAAAATTATAATATCTATTCTTAATGAAAAAGTGTGCAGTAATGCAAGGGAATATTTAATTGAAATGGGTGTTGATAATAATAAAATAATTAAAATAAATTTTTCTGATTTATATATGACTGAAGTTTTTGATATGTAAAGGGAGTATAGAAATGCTTAATAAGAAAATAGTTATATGCGGTGCAGGAGATACTGCTAGAGATTTTTTGGATTATAAACCGAATGATTGTCAAGTAAAATATATTGTAGATTCGGATGTCAATAAATTAGGAACTAAAATTCATGGAATTGAAATATTTGATAGAAAACATTTGGAAGAGGAAAAAGAGAATATAGTTGTATTGCTTACTTTTAATGATAGTGAGACGGAAAAATGGCTGGAGTCATTAAAAGTTGAATGGTATAGAAGTTATGGAGAAGTGATAAAAATTTCTTTTGTAAAGAAGAAATTGTGAGATATATAGATGATGAAATTTTTTCAAGATATAGATGGGATAAAAGAATAAAAAAAGGCTTATTTAGTGATAAGAGAAGAGATAATTTTTTTAGAGAATCATATTGTTCAGAAACAAATAAATTTCTTGTTGAATTAATGTATTCTGGTGAATATGAAGAAGCTGATAATTATTTGGCAAAATTGTATAGCGGATTTGACGCCCTTTTTGATGATGAATTCATAGATTATAGACCAGCTATGAGACTGGTAAAGCAAATTATAGAAATGAATTACGAAGAAAGAATCTCCATATGTGATTTGGAATGTGGAAATGGAGAGTTATTACTTAATTTAGATAATGATAAATATGATTTGTATGGCGTGGATCTAAGTGAAAAAAGAGTTTTGAGGATTCTTAGTCATGGGATAAATGCAGTTAATTCAAGAGTTGAAGAAATACCATTTGATGATAAAACTATGGATGTTATTTCATGTCTGGAGTGTTTAGAATATGTTTTTGATCCAACAATTGTTTTGAAAGAGATTGTGAGAGTATTAAAACCGAGTGGGAGATTATTAATTTCAGTACCATATCAGGCTAATTGTGAAAGTGAAACACATGTAAGACAATGGGATGAACGAAGATTGTTTTCTTTATTAGAAGAAAAATTTGAAATAGAAAATATGATAAAAATTCCATATATAAATAGTTTTAATATGGATAATTTATTTGTGTCAGCAATTTTAAGATAATAGGAGAAAATATGGCAGTTGTTAGCATAGTAATGCCTGTATATAACGGCGAAAAATATTTAAGACAATCTATTGCAAGTGTAGTGAATCAGACATTTATGGATTGGAATTTAATAATTGTTGATGACTGTTCTACAGATGCTTCACCTGAAATTATGAATGAATATGCAAAAGCAGATGACAGGATTCAGGTTATACACAACGAAGTAAACAGTAAGATACCAGCATCACTTAATAATGGGTTTGAAAAAGCAGCGGGCAGATATTATACCTGGACATCAGATGACAATATATATGAGCAGGATGCTATTGAGAAAATGGTTAAGTATCTGGATGAACACCCGGATACAGGTCTTGTATATTCTAATATGAGATTTATTGATGGAGAAGGCAGAGAAACAGGAATATATGAATCTAAGCCAGAGGATATATTCAGTAATAACTGTGTAGGCGCATGCTTTATGTATAGGGCAGATATTGCCAAAGAAGCTGGCAAATATAGTGCGGACTGGTTTTTAGTAGAAGATTATGAGTATTGGCTGAGAATAAGAAATATAAGTAAGATAGGTCATATAGATGAATTGTTATATAAGTACAGACATCATCAGAGAAGCTTATCAGAAACCCGGATGATACAGGTAAGAGAGAAACTATATGACTTAAGACTTAATATGATTCAGAAGATGAATGATAAGATTCCTGACAGAATTAAGACAGAATTATTCAAGGAAATGTGGCTGCAGAGTTCCGAAGGGCATGATGAGCTGCTTAATGTATTTTGGAATGGAGAAATGCCGGTTGATTTACAATGGCTTAAAAGAAAAGGGATAATTGATATGAGTAAAAAAGTTGTTTTGTTTGGAGCAGGAGTGTTTGGTGCTAAGGCACTGGATTATCTTGGAGAAGAAAAAGTGTATTGTTATGTAGATAATAATCCGGAACTGAAAGATAAGATTGTTAATGGTAAGACTGTAAAATCTTTTGATGATATGAAAGAACTTGCAAAGACTTACCAGATCGTAATTGCTGTTGATGCCCACAAAGCAGGCATATTAGCGGAACAATTAGAAAATGCCGGAATAACGGAATATATAACTTATCTTGAGATGGTTAACAATTATAAAAAACCGGAATTATCCGGACAGGTTGACTGGATAAAAACTACAGAAAAGGCCAAAAACTGGATAATTAATAATTCTATAAAAGGAGAGGGAATAATTAATAATTCCCGGTACAAGAAGAGTTATCCGGAAGTCAGCGGATATTATATTCCAACACTTTTAAGATGGGGATTCAGAGATCTGGCTGTTACATATGCCGGATGGTTGTGCTCAATACAGCATGAAGAGGGGGCATGGTATGATACGGATGATAAAGAACCATATGTGTTTGATACAGCCCAGATTCTTAAAGGGTTAGTGGCTATATATCCAATAAAACCTGAGGTTAAAGACAGCTTAATAAAGGGATGTGAATGGTTATTAGGGCAGATTACAGAAGAAGGCAGATTAGTTACACCTTCTAAGGCAGCGTGGGGTAATGATGGAGTGTGTTCAGAACTGATACATTTATACTGTCTTTCACCATTGATAGATGCAGCAAAGCTTCTTGATAAACCGGAATATGAGAAGGCGGCGAGAAGAGTGGCTGATTATTACATCAGTAATTATAGAGATAAAATTCTTAACTTTGGATTTCTGTCACATTTTTACTCATATGTTATGGAGGCTCTTTGCGATATAGAAGAGACTGAGCTTGCAAAAGAAGCAATGGATAAACTTTCTGTAATGCTCGATGAAAAAGGATATATTCCTGCATTCAAGGATGTTGACTGGGTATGCTCGACAGGAATGTTCCAGCTGGCAATTACATGGTATAAGCTTGGTGATATTGAAAGAGGAAATAAGGCATTAACATATGCAGCAAAGCTTCAGAATGAAACAGGTGGATGGTTTGGAAGCTACGCCGTAATTGATAATCCAAAACCTACAGATAAGAATGAGTATCCTGATTATATACCTGATGGGGAAATAAGCTGGGTGGTTAAGTATTATCTGGATGCAGTTTTTTATAAAAACAGATTAGAGTTTGATATACAGGCGGATAGTTTTTCATCATCAATTTCAAAGGAAGATGGAAGATATCAGGTTATCCTTAAAGAAATTAACTCTGTGCATAAAGCGGGCATGAAGATAATTGATGTCGGTTGTGGGAAAGGAAGATTCTTAACTAATCTTTTAGAGGATGTAAAAGATTCCCAGTTATATGCGGTAGATATTTCAGATAAGGTAATGGGGACATTATCAGACAGAATCGTAAAAGAGAATGGAGTGCTCACACAGATTCCGTATGCTGACAATACATTTGACATCACGTATGCTGTGGAATCCCTGGAACATGCAATATTTCCTGAAAACGCCATCAAAGAGATGTTACGAGTTACTAAAACTGGCGGGAAGGTAATAGTTGTAGATAAGTCGGTAAAAGCACTTGGAATGCTTGAAATAGATGCATGGGAGCAGTGGTTTGATGATGAAATATTTGAAAATGCTATTAAAGGTTCAGATTCATCTTTAAAGGTAATAGACAAAATACCATATGATGGCTATGAAGCAGATGAGTTGTTTAAGGCTTGGATTATTACAAAGTAGGAGAAGAATATCATGGAAAAGTATGAAGATTATTTAGATAAATGGCTAGGTGGATTAGAAAGTGAAATAGCCTTTTGGAAAAGATACATGGAGACGAAAGGGGACATTTATTATGATACATTTAAAAATCAGACAGAAAAAGATAGGCATTTTACATTAGAGAGATATTTAGATGGATTTTCTAAGACAGAGCAAATTAAGTTTATAGATATAGGTTCAGGACCTTTTTCAAGATGCGGTCATGTTACAGAAAACTACAACCTGTTAGTAGAAACAGTAGATCCACTTGCAGAAGTTTATAATGATCTTAAAAAGAAAAATGATCTTGAGAATGGAATTACTATTAAAACTGGATTTGTTGAACTTCTTGATAAGTATTTTGATGCAGATAGTTATGACATAGTGCATATGAGTAATTCGTTGGATCATAGTTTTAATGCGGTATTTGGTATTTATCAGCTTCTTAACTTATGCAAAGTTGGCGGAAAAGTTATTTTAAGACATGCTGAAAATGAAGCTGAAAGAAGTGAATATGGTGGATTACATCAATGGAATTTGTCTCTGCACAATCAGGAAAATTCATTTATTATATGGAGAAAGAATGAACGTTATGATATAAAGAAAATTCTTGATGGCTATGCAAAAGTAGAGTGGAATGCAGATGTATATGAGAAAAAGTGGAAGTATAATGAAGTTGTAATAACGAAGTTGAAAGAGTGCCCTATTCCTGAAAATCCATATACAGATAAGATGCTTGAAAGAGTATATTCGTTTCTGCTAAAGACCCTTGTGGATAAAATTGGTAATTGTGATAATACAATAGTATTGAAGAATAAAGAGATAATTAAAGAAATGAAAGAATCACAAAAACTGATAAATAATGTATTACAGATAAGTAATGATAAAAAGATAGATATTTATGGAATGGGAGTAGTTGGAAAGAACTTAATTGATATACTGGATAATAATAATATCTGCATAAATTATATCTTTGATAAAGATGCAAGAAAATATAAAACTTATAGTTCTGTTCAGCTGGAGAATGTTAAGGATATTGATAAGAATATTATTTTTGTCGCGGTAATGAGAGATAACAAAGAAATAATAGAAAAGTTGATAAAACAGGGGTATAAAAAAGATAATGTATATTTAATAGAAAACTTAGTTTAATTGAGGTGATGATATGACGATAGTTTTTGGAGCAGGAAAAGAAGCAGAAACATATATTAGAGAGTTTAGTGGAACTGATGAGATAGTGTGCTATGACAATGATAGAAGAAAATGGGGGAAAACTATCTCGGGAATACCAATTATTACATTAGAAAAATATTTGGAAACTTTAAGAGCCTCAAAATGTAAAATCATTGATACTATAAGTAATAAAACAGCCTTATATTTTCTGAAGGATACTTGCGGGGAAATGCATGAAGTATATTGTTTGCATAATAAAGAACTGAAGCAGTTGAACCTTAATGATTTAAGAGATTACGAAAGAGAATTAGAGGCGGTTGAAAGTGAGAAAATAAAAAAATATAAGGCTATAGTTGCAAGTGGACAGATAAAAAGTGAGTTTGCGTTAGAACATTATAAGAAATATATAAGGCATAGAGAAAATGATTATAGCTGGCCAGAGATTAATTCTGTGGAGTTAACGAATTACTGTAATCTTAAGTGTCCTAATTGTCCAACACCAACTTGTAAAAGACCCAAAGGATTTATGCCTAAAGAAGTGTTTGATAAAGCTATGGAATATGTTACTCCGGATATGGATTCTTATTTCTCATTACATGGTCTTGGAGAGCCATTATTACATCCACAATTTTTTGAGTGTGTAAGACGTGTTGCTGAATTAGAAAAGCCAATACTCATAAGTACAAATGGCGTGTTGTTTGATAAGCAGAAAGCTGATGACTTGCTGGAACTGTTATCTGGTGCCAGCAAAAGTAAATTATTTATTTCATTTCATACGAAGACATCCGTAGAAAATTGGAAAAATGCTGTAGAATTACTACAACAGAAGCAAATAAAAAACGTAGAATTATTTGGACAGATTCTCGAACATAATGAGAGTGAAGCAATTGAATGGTTGTCAGAATCAGGTATTAATGATCCATTTAATAATCAGTACATAAGATATGTTACTTCTCATTCTTTTGCAGGAGGAGTGGAAGGAAGAAGAACATGTTATTCTGATGTAGAAGTAAAGAACAGATTTAGAAATTGTTACTTTGTGAAGAATAATTGTACTGCTGTTGCATGGGATGGAAGGTTAAAAGTTTGTTGTCTGGATTCTGAATTAGAAGGAATAGGCGGAACAGTATTTGATGTTGAAAAACTGACTCACAAGAATACTCCGTATAAGTTATGCCATTATTGTGATCCGGATTGGACAAGTAACTATCAGTAGGGGAGGTGTATGAATTATGGAAAAATATAAAGAATGTGAAACTGAAATAAAAAGTGATACAAATACTGATGTGGAATTTTATTTAGTTGATGCGTTTGAAATTTTTCATTTTGAACCATTTTATATAGAACTTAGAAAAAAAAATATAAACGCTGTTTTTATAGCTGAGCCATGGGAAACTAATACAAGTGGGAAATGGTTTGACTATGATTCGGCAATAAAGATACTAGATGAAAAGGGATATGTATATCATAAATTTGTAAATGTTAACTGTAAATGTGCGATAACAACTCAGCAGAAAGACATATTAAAAAAATATACTAATGCAAAAAAAATACAGCTTATTTATGGAATAGGATTCCTAAAAAAAGTACAATTTCAACTTAAAGATTTTTTGAAAGATCCATTTGATTATTATTTTGTGAATGGTGGATATTATAAAGATAAATTTTTAAAATTAGGAGGTAGCATCTATAATATAATAGATGTTTCCTACCCAAAACATAGAGATTTTTTTAAGCGGGGATATGAAAAACAGAAATTGATAAAAGAACTGGGCATTCATACGGATAAACCAATACTTTTATATTATCCAACATGGGATGAATATAGTTCAATTAAAGAATTCGCAGATAGAATAGGTGAGTTAAGAAATGACTTTTTCGTAGTGACAAAGCCACATCATTGTACATTCAGATTGAAAAGTAAAAAAAATGATTTGAAAAAATTATATGATGTGTCTGATATGGTGTTAGATGGTAATTATGATTTTGCTAAAACAACGATTTTAGCCGATTTAGCAATATGTGATTCAAAGTCCGCATCTTCAACGGAAATACCATTTTTAAATCCTGATATAAAAATGGTTATGATATTGGTAAATACCATAAGGGAAGATTACGATTATCCATTGGATAATATATATTGTGTTGTAGAAGAACCACATAATCTGATCGATAACGTCAAGAAGGTTATGATTAATGATAAGTGGAAAAATAACAGAAATGAAATAATAAAATATACATATTCTGGTGATGTTGAGGAAGGGCTGAACCGAGGATTAAGAATAATTCTAGATATTATTAAATAATAAGTATATTTATGGTTACCTAAGAAGAGGAGAAAAATATGAATATAGCAGTGATTTTGGCTGGTGGAATTGGAAAAAGATTAGGAGCAGGAAAACCTAAGCAATTTGTAGAATTGTGTGGAAAGCCTATGATTCTTTATTCTATGGAGATATATCAAAAATCTTCTCAGATAGACGCTATTGAGATAGTGTGTGTTAAAGAATATATAGATTATGTTTGGAAACTTGTTAGAGAAAATAACATATCAAAAGTCAGGTGGATATGTGAGGGCGGGGCGACTTGTCAAGAGTCGACTCGCAATGGAATCTTTAATTTGGAGGGGGAGATTAAAGATGATGATATGTTAAGCTTTAACATGAGTTCAAGTCTTTTTGTAAGCGAAGACATTTTATCGGATTCTTTTCATATTGCTAAGAAATATGGTGCTGCCTTTGCTTGTATGCCATGTGTTTATAATAATGCAGAGACACAAGATGGTATATTATCAAATAAAATAAATTACAAAGAAAATAATAGAACAATAAATATGCCATGGACATCATCGTTTGGAAAATTAAAAGCTATGTATCATAAGGCTTATGATGAAAATATAGAAACGGGAGAGGCATCATATATGCCAACATTATTTGTTGCATTAAAAGAACCATTGTATTTTTCAAAGGATGATGGATTAAATAAGATACATATACAAAAAGTGGCTGATATACAGATTGCAGAGGCCATTATCGAATATAGAATGAAAAGAGGGATGTTATAATGAAATATTTAATGGGAGTAGACGAAGGGACAACAGGATGTAAAGCAATTTTATTTACAGATGAAGGAACACAAATAGCATCTACGGCAAGAGAGTATCCGTCATATTATCCAAATCCGGGCTGGGTAGAACAAGATATTTATGAAATTAAAAAGGCTGTTTTTGAATGTATTGAGGAAACAATTGTTAAATCTAATGTCAATCCGTCTGATATAGTTGGAATAAGTCATTCTAATCAGGGAATTACGATGGTGCTTCTTGATGAAAATGAGCAACCAGTTTTTGAACATACAATAGGCTGGCAGGATTTAAGATATGTTGATATATTACCTGAACTGATGAAAGAAGTTGACCAGGAGGAATATTTAAAAATTTCTGGCATGCAATATGGAACATACAATATACCTGTTTTGAGATGGCTTCAAATTAATGAGAAAGAAAAATGGTCAAAAGTAAAGAGAATTTGTTCTCATCAAGATTGGTTCTTAAGGCAGTATGGTGCGGATGGTTATTATATTGATGAGGGATGTGCTAATTTCCTTTCTATGGTTAGAATGTCAGATAATGAATGGGATGAACGCCTGCTAAAATATTATAATGTGACAGAAGATATGCTTCCTAAGGTTGTTCATATTCCTGGAACAGTTGTTGGAAATGTATCAGAAGAAGTATCAAAAGCTACAGGATTACCTGTTACATGTAAAGTGTGTTTAGGCAATCTGGATGCAAATTCATGCGCAATTGGTTCAGGGGCAGATGAGATCGGGACACAGTTGTTAATTATGGGAACAGCGGGGGTGTCTATATTTGTTACAGATAAGGATAAATTAGATCCTAATGGAAGAATTACGGTTAGAACTAATCCTGGATTTGAAAACTGGCAAAATTATATAATGACGAATACAGGGGCATCTGCATTTAGATGGTTTAGGGATTCTATCTGCTCAATGGAAGTTGCAACTTCAAAGCTTATGGGGATGGATCCATATGACATAATAACAACGATAGCATCACATTCAAAACCAGGAGCAAATGGGGTTACAGCTTTAACGTGTATTCAGGGTTCACATACCAGAAAGAAAAATGAAAAAGCACGAGGAAGCTTTTTTGGTATTAATTTAGGAACAACAAAAGCCGATCTGGCAGAATCAATTCTTGAGGGAATTTGTTTTGAAATGAAAGATATAATGGCTATGAATCAGGAATTATCAGGCGAAGTTACGCATGTAAGATTATGTGGGGGAGTGGCTAAAAGTCCTATGTGGTGTCAAATGTTTGCTGATATTCTTGAAAGACCTGTAGAATTAACAAAAGTCTCAGAATTAGGGGCTTTAGGAGCGGCAATGTGTGCTGGAATAGGAGCTGGATTGTATAAAGATTGTGAAGACGCTGTTAAAAGGTGCGTAAAAATAACGGAAATATACAAACCAAATGATAAAAAAAGAAGCGAATATCAAAAAGCATTTAGTATATGGGAAAATTGCTATAGAATAGCAAATGAAAGGATATATGTTTAAAGGGGAAGCATTGCTGAAATAATGTATAAGATTATAATTTTTGGAACTGGATTATATGGAAAACAAGCATTGCGTTTTTTTACTAGAGAAAATGTTATGTTTTGGGTAGATAACAATAGTGAATTACATGGGAGTTTGGTAGCAGGAATAGAGGTACTTCCACCATCAGAATTAAATAAATATCAGAATGAATGTATAATTGTTGCTGCCGTGAAACCAGAATTTTTCACACAAATAAAATATCAGTTAAATAAAGATTATGGCATTGAAATAGTTTTGAGTTATACTTTTTTAAAGAATTATATTAATGAATTGAAGATAACAATTGATGAATTTTTAAACAGTTGTACAGAAAAAGATATATACAGGTTAATGTTTTATTATGCAGAGGAACAGGAAAAACGCGCACAAGAGCAAGTTGAATTCTTTGTATCAGTTTCTGATATACAAAAATTAAAACCTGCCAGGGGAAAATTAAGACAGTTTCAGTTAGAATTATTGGCTACAGCATATAGATTAAGCGAAGATTTGAAAATGCTGGGGTTTAATATAATGATTGAAGGCGGAACATTGTTAGGAGCTGTCAGACATGGTGGATTTATTCCATGGGATGATGATGTCGATTTTATGATGCTGCGTAGTGATTATGAAAGAATGTTAGATTTTTACGAGAAAAAGTGTGTGGGGGGTACTTCGTGTTTCGGATGTGTCATATTATGATGAAAACAGACTATATTCAGAAATGACGAACTTTCTTGATACATGTGGGAACGATTATGCATTTTGTTCTAATGGAAAATTTGTAAAAGTATTTTTTAAAAGAGCCCCTGAACCAATTGTTTTAGATATATTCCCATTAGATTACTATAATGATAATGTAAGTTTTGAGGAGCTACTGAATATTGACTCGCAGATGAAAAAAGAATTTGATAATAATGATGATAAATCAATTTTATCAAGAGATAAATGGTATAAAGAAAAAAGAAGTAATGGATAAATAGTTAATGAAAAAGGTTCTTCAAAATTATGTTATGGATTGGAAACAGATTTTATAAAAGTGTGCAATAAGTATGTTTTACGAAAGGATGTATTGCCTCTTAAAGAGATAAATTTTGAAAAACATGTATTCAAATGCCCTAATAATGCAGATAAAATGCTTGAAATGGAATTTGGTGATTATATGCAGTGGCCGAATGATGCGGGAAGCAGTGTACATGGTGCAAATAGAAGATATTCGAGATATAAAAAGTATGATAATACATGGTATATTCATACAAGAAATGAAGCTGAGATTTTCTGTAAACAGATGGAGAAACAATATAAAGATTATCAGCTTATAATTGAAAAATATAAGATAGCTGATTGGAAGGATTATTTTGATATTGTAGATTACTTAGATGATAATGATATCAATTATATAGTCTATGCATAAGGAGTATGTATGATTTTAAAGTATGATTCTCTGGACAAAGTTAAGGAAGATGTAAAAAAAAATAATTCGCCAATTGTAATATATGGAGCAGGAATGATTGGACAGGTTGTTATGCCATATATGATTACGAATTTGGGACTGCTTGAAAATCTATTGTTTTATGTAGATGCAGACCAAAGAAAGCAACAACAGGTTATACATATAGGAAATAAGGATATAGAGATAAAGTCTCCAGAGATTTTAGATAAGCTACCGAAAAACGCAATAATTCTCATTACTAACAGTAATTATGGTGTTATAGTTGAAATGCTTAATTCTATTCATGCACTTAAAGAAAATGTTGCAGTTATTATACCTGTGATTCTTGTATTGAAATCAAGAAATTTAAAAGGTGGTAATATGTTTGCTGGGACAGCGCAGATAAAGATTCCTAAAGTGATACATTATTGTTGGTTTTCCAGAAATCAGATGCCTGATTATCTTGAAAAATGTATTGAGTCGTGGAGAAGATTCTGCCCTGACTATGAAATTATCAGATGGGATGAGGATAATTATGATGTTGAGAAGAATCTATACATGAAGCAGGCTTATAAGGCTAAGAAATGGGGATTTGTTCCTGATATAGCAAGATTGGACATTCTTTATAATTATGGAGGATTATACATAGATACTGATGTTGAGGTCATCAGAAATCTTGATGCCTTGCTTAAATACGAGGCATTTGCTGGCGTTGAGAAATGGGGGAATATTAATATGGGTGGCTGCAGTGGAGCAGTTCCTCATCATCCAATGATTAAGAAGATGTTGGATTTTAGAAAAAATGAAAAGTTTGTAATGGAAGAGGGAAGCTTTAATCTTACAACATGTGGATATTATGAGACAATGCCGCTAATACAACAAGGATTTAAGCCTGATAATACAACGCAGACTATTGAAGGAATGACCGTATTTTCTTCCGATTATTTCCATCCATATGACTACATGAGTGGAGAGACTTGTATAACTGCTAATACTCATTCAATACATCATTTTAATGGAGGATGGATAGATGAGAAACATAAAGAAGAACGAGAAAAAACAAAGAAAGAATTTGAAAATGTAATAAAAGAAATCATGATATAATAAGTTGAGTAAGTAAAGCCTTTAGGGTATAATAACCCTAAAGGCTTTGTTAGTATAGGAAATAATAATTATTGAAACTTAAAGAGGTACACATGATTTCAATAAAACCCTTAGATTCGCCAATTAACTCAAAACAATATGGTGATATGATTTGTCGAATAAAAATGCAGGCAGATATGAGCATGTGTATGTGTTTGATTTGGGAACGAATAAGTAGGAACTTATAAAACCAGTAAAACTACAAAGTTATAAATAGAGAGAAATGGGGATAAAGATATGGTATTTATAAATGACAATTGGAATAATACAAATGATATAGTTGTATATAGTAATTATCATAAATATTGGCTGGATAGAGAAAGAGGTATTAAAAATCCGTTATTTGATGTTTACAGTGGCAGAATATTGGATTTGAAGCAGGGAAAGATGTCGGCTATTAATTTTTTTTATAACATAATAGATAGCGAGATTTGCAAGGATGTTACAATATGTGTAGTTCCATCAAGTGATGCAGAAAAAACGCAATCAGGTATTGGAATGTTAGGGGAGAAATTAGCAGCAAATAATAGAGTTAATAAGGTATATTATTTAAAGAGAACAAAATCAATAGATAAACTTGCATATGGCGGAAATAGAGATAAAAATATTCATATGCAGACGATTTCTACAATTCAGGAGATGTCTGTAAAGGGAGATATTATATTATTAATGGATGATGTTACCACTACAGGAAATTCGTTATATGCCTGCAAGGAAATATTATTACAAAATGGTGCTGAAACGGTAGAAATGTTTGCTTTTGGAAAGGCTATATAATGAATAATATTTATTCACAAAAAGACATCGATAAATTAAATGTTGCAGAAATGAATAAAAAGATGAATGAAACTTTAGGAATATATTATTGCACATTTGATGATAATAATTATCCAGCTTCATTATTGGAATTAAAGGATAGACCACCATTAATATACTATAAAGGCAATATAGAATTATTAAATAATAATGATAATATTGCAGTAATAGGAAGTAGAAATTGCTCACAAAACGGTTTGAAGATTGCTTATGAGACAGGGAAAAAGTTAGCAGAGAATAAGATTAATGTTGTTAATGGTTTAGCATTAGGGTGTGACACCGCCGCATTACGCGGGGCAATAGATAATGGCGGAACTTGTGTAGCTGTTATGCCATCCGGACTGGATAATATACAGCCTAAATCTAATCGTAAATTAGCGGAGGAGATACTTGAATCTAAGGGGTGTCTTATTAGCGAATATCCAATAGGCACAGAACTGAAAAAGTATTGTTATGTACAAAGAGATAGATTGCAATCAGGAGTGAGTCAGGGCGTAATTATAATAGAAGCTGAGGAAAAAAGCGGTACAATGCATACAGCTGATTTTGCAATTAACCAATATAAAAGAATAGCATGTTATTATCATAAGCTTCTGAAGTTTTCATCGGGTAACAGATTATTACAAAATATGGGTAAAGCTACAGTACTTCAGAATGATACTGATTTGAATGCATTTATTAATAATATAAATAAAAAAGAACAGTATCATCAGTTTTCATTGTTTGAATAGATATTAATATGCAGAAGAAACACAGGAAGGAATATATATGTACACAGAATTAACAGCATCTATGATGTGTGCCAATTTTGGCAATTTAGAGAAAGAGGTCAGAGAACTTGATGCAGCAGGAATTGATTCATTCCACATTGATATTATGGATGGACGTTATGTACCGAATTTTGCAATGTCGCTTAATGATATGAGATATATTCGTTCTGCTACGGACAAACCATTAGATGTTCATCTTATGATTGAACATCCTAATACACATATTAATCTGTTTCTTAATTCACTTAAGGAAGGTGATACTGTATATATTCATCCAGAAGCAGAATATCATCCTTCAACTACTTTACAGAAGATAATTGACGCTGGACTTGTGCCAGGAATAGCTATTAATCCTGGAACAAGTATTGAAACTGTTATGGAGATGCTTCAGATTGTTGATAAGGTACTTGTCATGTCAGTTAATCCGGGAAATGCAGGACAGATGTATCTGCCATATGTTGGAAAGAAAATAGAAAGACTTCTTAAGATTCGTGAAGAAATGCATTTTGAAGTGTATTGGGATGGTGCATGCAGTGCAGATAAAATATCAACATTTGCTCCTATGGGGGTTAAAGGCTTTGTACTTGGAACGACATTACTTTTTGGCAAAGGCAGACCATACGCTGATATATTAAAGGATATAAGACAGCTTTAGGAGATTGTATATTATGAACATAGCATTGGTGCTTGCTGGGGGAACCGGCGTGAGACTTGGGGCAGATATTCCAAAACAATATATTGAGGTTAATGGTAAGATGATAATTGATTATTGTCTTGAAACACTGGATTGTTCAGAAAAAATAGACAGGGTGATGATAGTAGCAGATGTAATATGGCAGCAACATATTAAAAAAGTTGATAAATTTATGGGATTTGCCAGACCAGGGGAAAACAGGCAGCTATCAATATATAATGGACTTATGGCAATTAAAGGAATATTAACAGATGATGAATGTGGACAGTCTAAAGTACTTATTCATGATGCAGCAAGACCTTTCCTTACATGTAATCTTATAGATGAATGTTTTGATGCAGTTGAAGGGCATGATGGTGTACTTCCGGTATTACCAATGAAGGATACAGTTTATTTTAGCGAGGATGGGAAATGCATATCGTCATTAATTAACAGAGAAAAAGTATATGCAGGGCAGGCACCGGAAGTGTTTAGATTAGTCCCGTACATAAAAGCTAATGAGACATTGCTGCCGACAGAAATATTGGCTGTTAATGGTTCAACAGAACCGGCAATAATGGCAGGCATGGATATAGTCATGATTCCGGGAGATGAGAATAATTATAAGATAACAACAATGTCTGACATGAAAAAGTTTAAGGCGAGTCTGCATTGAAATGTTAGGAGAATGATTATTATGAAGGCACAAGTGCTACATGGTATTGGTGATTTAAGATATGAGGATATAGAGAAACCACAGCTTAAAGAGGGCTGGGTAATGGTTAAGGTTATGGCAGCAGGCGTATGTGGTTCGGATATTCCAAGAATATATAAGACAGGAGCACATGTTCATCCTATTGTTCTAGGACATGAATTTTCAGGCAAAGTAGTAGAAACATTTGATAAGAACTCTAGGTGGAATGGGAAAAGAGTCGGGGTATACCCTCTGATTCCATGTGGAAAATGTGCAAGCTGTAAAAAGAAAATGTATGAAATGTGCAGTAATTATAATTACCTTGGCTCAAGATGCAATGGAGGCTTTGCAGAATATGCTGCCGTACCAGAGAGGAATCTTATAGAACTTCCGGATAATGTGACATACAGGCAGGCTGCAATGATGGAACCAATGGCAGTTGCAGTACATGCAATGAGAAGATTTAGTATATCGAAAGATTCAACAGTGTGTGTTATTGGACTTGGTACGATAGGATTGCTTCTTACAATGTTTCTTAAATCAGAAGGCATAGAAAATGTATATGTGATTGGCAACAAGGAAATGCAAAAGAAATATGTAAGAGAACTTGGTGTTACTGAAGAGTATTTTAATACTGAACATATAAGTGCGGATTATGTATTTGAGTGTGTCGGAAAAAATGAAACTGTCAATGAGGCAATAGAACTGGCAGCACCAGACGGACATATCATTATGGTTGGAAATCCTTATAGTGATATGGATATTTCAAAAAATTTATATTGGAAAATATTAAGAAAACAGCTAAAAATAAGCGGCACATGGAATTCATCATATACGGGAGAAGTTAGTGATGACTGGCATTATGTATTGAATAAGCTTGAGAGAAAAGAGATTGTACCAGAAAGGTTTATAACTCATGAATATTCTATAGATGATATACAGACAGGGATGAAAATTATGAGAGATAAAACACAGGAATATGTGAAGATTATGTGTGATTAAAAAATATTAAAAATTTTTTATTGAGGGGTTAAGTATTTTGGAATAGCTCCGATAAATATAACATAAGCGATGAGAAAACAATAAAACAATTATCATTGTTTATTATTTTATATTAATTAAATTAGGAAGTTATATTTCAAGGAGGAATTAGTTATGGTAGTACAGCATAATCTTTCAGCAATGAACACAAACAGACAGATGGGCGTAGTTACAAGCGCACTCCAGAAGTCAACAGAGAAGTTATCATCAGGTTATAAGATTAACCGTGCTGGTGATGATGCAGCTGGTCTTTCAATCTCAGAGAAGATGAGAAGCCAGATTAGAGGTCTTAACAAGGCATCTGATAATGCACAGGATGGTATCTCTCTTATTCAGGTAGCTGAAGGTGCTCTTAATGAGACACATTC
>OIDS01000355.1_pt1 | contig 24137 bp, 29 predicted proteins | sample 1581491 | NCBI WGS metagenome assembly OIDS01 (sample SAMEA3882553, study PRJEB24775) | human gut metagenome | biome: human-associated habitat; feature: intestine environment; material: feces | place: Netherlands | collected 2009/2010
AGCGAACAGAAGTGAAAGCGGCTGCGGATAAAGTGACAGCACCGCAATACTTATCGCCGACACAGAAAAGAACCTTCAAGAAAATCGTGAAGGAACTTCGTGCGATTGACCTTATATCAAACCTTGATGTTGATGCACTTGCAAGACTGGTCATCGCACAAGAAAAATACATCGCAGTCACGCAAGAACTGAACAGACAACCGATCATGCTGGAAATTGAGATCGCAACAAAGCAGCTGGACGAATACGGACAGCCAGTGAAGATCAGAAAAGAAGTCGTGAACGGAGAAGTGGAAAGACTTGCGCTACTTCAAGACAGATACTTCAAGCAGTGTCGTCAGGGGGCTGCGGACTTCGGACTGACAGTGTCAAGCCGCTGTCGCCTTGTAGTGCCAAAAGCAGACAAGGAAACACCGAAAGAAAACAAGTTCGCAAAATTCGCATAAGGCGAACACATGACAACAGATAGAACTACACAATACGCGCTGGATGTCCTTGCGGACAAGATTGTTGCTGGCGATCTGGTCAAAGCAGCATGTCAAAGACATATAGACGACATGAAAGCGGCTAAAGCTGCGCCATATCGCTATTACTTTGATGTTGAAGAAGCAGAAAGGATCATTGACTTCGCTGAAACACTGACTATTGCGGAAGGCGAAGAAGAACAGCCAGTGACGGCATATCCATTCCAGTGCTTCATTCTGGGAAGCCTGAACGGATGGAGAACTAAAGACGGACATCACAGACGATTCAGAACCAGTTATATACAGCTGGGACGACAGAACGGCAAGTCATTCCTGAATGGTATTCTGGCGGCTTATTATGGCAACTTTGACAAGTACAAATATGGTCAGATTTACTGTACAGCCACAAAGAAAGATCAGGCAATGATTGTCTTCAATGAGATTGTGAAGTTCATAAATTCCGACAGCGACTTGTCGGAGTGCTTCAAGATTCACGAACACAATTCAACGATTGATTGCAAGATCACACACAGCAAGATCAAGGCACTGTCAGGCGACACGAAGTCGATTGACGGCTTCAGACCATATCTGGGGATCGTGGATGAATACCATGCACACAAAGATGATCAGATGTACAAGCTACTTGAAGGCGGCATCAAGAAAATGAAGTCGGCACTGATCAGCGTGATCACGACAGCAGGATTTGACCTGAAATCGCCGTGTTTTGCGCTGTATGAATACTGTGTGAAAGTTCTGAAGGGTGTTACAAGCAATGATTCACAGTTCATTTATATCGCACAGATGAATGAATCTGACGATATGTGGACACCTGAAAACTGGATCAAGGCGAACCCGATTCTGGAATATGACAGGGACGCATTGCAGAACATGATCCCGATTGCTGCAACGGCGAAGGAAATGGGAGGATCAACACTGCGCGACTTCATCGTCAAGCAGCTCAACATGTGGATTCAGTGGACAAATGATGTCTATATCAAGGACATGGATGTCTGGACAAGGGCAGCAGTCAAGAAGACACTGGCTGACTTCAGAGGTCAGAAGGCTTATGTCGGACTTGACCTGTCATCAGGCGGCGACTTGACATCAATCGCAATCGTGATCCCATTCATGCAAGGCGAAGACAAACGCTACTTCGTACACGCACACAGCTTCGTTCCGAAGCGAAGGGTTGAAGAACACATCAAGACTGACCGCGTACCTTATGACCTATGGATCAGACAAGGACTGGTCGAAGTGACTGAAACAATGGGCGGTGTGAAAACTGACTACAAGTACATTATTGCGTACCTGAAGAAGATCGTGAAGCTGTATGAATTGGATGTGCAGTGGATTTGTTACGATCCGCACAATGCTTCCGCATTCCTGACAGATTTGGAAGCACTTGGATTCGACAGCATTGCTGTCAAACAGTCAGCGCGAGAATTGAACGATCCGACAGTGGACTTCCGACTGGAACTGGAAGCAGGACATGTCGAACATGACGGAAACGAAGCAATGAAGTGGTCTATTGCAAACGCAAAGACGACATCGAACAGCTTCGGAGAAATCAAGATTGACAAGGAATACACGACAGAACGAATTGACATCGTGGATGCAATTATTGACGCATGGATGATGGCAATGAAGGGCGAAATCAAGCCAGATGTCAACAGATACCTTGATATTTGGTTCGCAGGCACAGAGAAATTGCGACAGAAGGGAGGTGCGCAAGGTTGAACATGTGGAAAACACTGAACAAAGGAATTATGAAAGCATTCGGAATGAATATTGAAACAGATACAGCAACGCTGAATGATGAATCCTTTCTGGAATGGGTTGGAATTAAGCGCGACAGTGAAAGCAAGAAGCCGACATCAGACGTGACATACTTCACTTGTTTGAAAATGATGTCAGAAACAGTCGCGAAAATGCCATGGAAGTTGTACCAGAAAACAAACAAGGGCATCAGTGAGCCGATAGACAACGACATTGCAAGGCTTATGAAGCAGCGTCCGAACCCTTTTATGACACCGACAACCTTCTGGAACGCTGTAGAAATGAACAGAAATCATTACGGGAACGCATATGTCTATGTACGCAGGAAATTCAAGCGCAAGAAATATGGTGGAGAATATAAAGCACTGGACATGTGGATCATGCCATCGGACAGGGTGCAGATCATAGTTGACGACAAAGGCATTTTCGCAGGCAAAGGGAAAATCTGGTACTTGTACAGTGATGAATATTCAGGCGAACAGTACATATTCAGGACGGAAGATGTATTGCACTTCAAGACTTCACACTGCCTGAACGGAATAGTCGGACTTCCAGTGCAATACATCTTGAAGCAGACAGTCGAAGGCGTGATTGAATCACAACGCTTTCTGAACAATCTATATAAAAACGGATTGACAGCAAAAGCGGTGCTGGAATACACAGGCGAACTGAATGAAGATGCAGCCACAAAGCTGCGACAGACTTTTGAACGCTTCGGAGCAGGAAGCCAGAACACAGGCAAGATTCTCCCTGTGCCACTGGGGATGAAGCTGACACCACTGGATATTAAACTGACAGATTCACAGTTCATCGAGTTGAAGAAGTATTCTGCGCTTCAGATTGCAGCAGCGTTCGGAATCAAGCCGAACCAGATCAACGACTATGAAAAATCATCATACAGCAATTCGGAAATGCAGCAGCTGTCATTCTATGTGGACACAATGCTTTTCGTACTGAAGCAGTACGAAGAAGAAGTGAACTACAAGCTATTATCGGATGACGAAACGGAAGACGGACTGTATTTCAAAATGAATGAAAAAGTATTGCTTCGTACCGACAGCAAGACACAAATGGAAATCCTGAAAGAAGGAATCAACAACGGCATCGAAACAGTAAACGAAGCCAGAAGAAAACTTGATTTGATGGATATGGAAGGCGGCGACACATTGATTGTCAATGGAACTTATGTGCCATTGACGAAAGTCGGGGCAGCATATGACAAAGCTGAAGAACAGGACACTGAAGAAAACAGCGATTCTGACAATCCTATAAATGAGCCAAACACAGAAGGCGGCGAAAATACGGATCAGGATGAACAGGAGAAGGAAACAGCCGAAACGAATGAACCTGACACCGATCAGGAAGGAGGGGAAGACGATGGCGAAGAAAATGAACTTCACAAGAAGAAATCGAGCGAAAAGAACGATTGAAAATGTCGGCTTCATGCAGATAAAAGACGCGGCGACAGGCGGCGTTGAACTGTACATCTACGGCGACATTGTATCTTCAGCGTGGGACAAGTGGACATCAGAAGACACCTGTCCACAGGACATCACAGACTTTCTGAACGGCATTGACAACAATGCAGAACTGACAGTGTACATCAACAGCTGCGGCGGCGATGTATTCGCAGGAATTGGCATATACAACATTTTGAAACGCCACAAAGGACACATCACAGGCATTGTGGACGGAATTGCAGCGTCAATCGCATCCGTGATCCTTATGGCGTGCGATGACATTGTTGTGTCAACAGGCGCACAGATTATGATTCACAAGCCGCTGACAATGGCTTGGGGCAATGCAGACGACTTCACGGCGGTTATAAGCCAGCTTGACAGCTGTCAGCAGATGATCACAGACATCTACATGACAAAAGCGAAGGAAGGCGTGACAGCAGACCAGTTTGAAGAACTAATCAATGCGGAAACATGGATGTCAGAAAGTGAAGCATCAGAGTGTCGAGCTTCAGACTATTTCGACATCAAAGTGGATGAATCGGCAGCAGCAGTCGCAGCATGTGTCGGCTACATGGTAGACAGATTCAAACATGCGCCAGCAGGAATGAAGACTGAAACAGCTGAAGACATCGAAGCAAGACAGCAGCAGGCAGACGAAACAGAAGAAATTCTGGGCGATCTGTACATGTATGGAATTTAAGAAAACGGAGGAAAAACAATGAGCAAAGAAGCAAGAGCGTTACTGAAGAAAATCAATGACAAGAAGAACGCGATCAAAGCCCTTGTGAATGAGGGAAAGACAAAGGAAGCAAAGGAAGCGAAAGCAGAACTTGTGGACATGCAGGATCGTTTCAATATCCTTATGGACTTAGAGGATGACGAGAACAAGGACATCAAAGACCAGATTGACAAGGACGAAGCAAAAAAGGCTGAAGGTAAGGACAAAGCATATTCAAAGAAAGACATCGCGCATGCGTTTGTCAATCGTATTGTCTGCGGAATGCGCAAGACAAAAATGGACGAGAAGGACAAGAAGATCATGGACGCAATGTCGGAAAACAGCAATGAAGACGGCGGCTTCACTGTACCACAGGACATTCAGACGGACATCCATGAGTTAAGAAGAACAGACGATGACCTTGAACAGTATGTCAATGTTGAGCCTGTCAGCACATTGTCAGGAAGCAGAGTGTTTGAAGTCGATGCAGATTCGACACCATGGGACGATGTTGACGAAGGTGAGGAGTTCGGAGAGAAAGAAACGCCGAAGTTAAAACAGATCAAGTACAAGATTAAGAAAAAGGGCGGCATCTTAAAAGTTACAAGGGAACTTTTGCAGGACACAGCCGAAAATATTCTGGGCTTCCTGAATAAGTGGATCGCGAAGAAGTCAAGAGCCACAAGAAACGCTGCAATTTTGAAGAAACTTGCAGAGATCACAACAGGAAAAGAAGTGGCAATCAGCGGATATGACGACTTGAAGGATGTCTTCAATGTGACACTTGATCCAGCGATTGCATCTTCTTCAATCGTTCTGACAAACCAGTCAGGCTTCAACCACCTTGACAAGATCAAGGACGAGCGTGGCGACTACATTTTGCAGCATGATGTGACAGACAAGTCAAAGATGCTTCTTTTCGGTGTATATCCGATCAAGAAAGTCAGCAACAAAGTGTTGAAGAATGTAGAAGTTAAGTCAGACGGAAGCAACGTGTCGGCATACAAATACCCGATTTACATGGGCGATTTGAAGGAAGCAATCACTTTATTTGACCGCGAGAAGATCAGCATCGAACTTTCAACCGAAGCTGGCGACTTATGGGCGAAAGACCAGACAGGAATCAAGGTGCGTGACAGATTCGATGTGCAGGCATTCGATGAAGAAGCAGTCATCAAGGGAGAAATCACAGTCCCTGTAGCTGGTTAATGGCAGCAGGCTTCAGGAAGGGAGGAAAAGACATGGAACTGGAAGAACTGAAAGCGTACTGTCGCATCGACTATGACGATGACGATGAAGTGATCAAACTGATTTATGCAGCAGTACTGGAAGAAATGACAGACCTGATCAAAGACTTCAATCCTGAAGCACTCACGAACCGCCAGAAGTTATTGATTTGCATGTATGTCAAAGAAGCCTACGACAACAGGGACAGAACAGCACCAACAGACGACAAAGTCAGATTCGCGGTGCAGTCAATGATGTTAAAAGAAAGGTTGAAGTGATATGTCAAGCGCGAAGGTCAAAATATACAAATATCAGTACACGAAAGTTGATGGAAGGCGTGTGGAAGCAGAACCGATCTTGTATCACGAATGCTGGTGCGAGATCGGCAGCCTTTACGGAAAAGAACTGTACAAAGCAATAGAAATCAGGTTGGAAGACACGATCGTGTTCGATAATGTCAGGTATTGCAAGAAGGTCAAAGAGATTGCAGCACACTTGAAGGACTACTTCGTGGAGTACGAAGGTGAAAAGTACAACATTTTTGCAAGGGACTTCAGGCAGAATGACAAGCAATATGTACAGCTGAAGGCGAACCGCGTCACATAGATGTGTCAGATTCTGACACGGAAAGGAAGCAGCATGAAAGTAACTTTTGAATTTGAGGGACTGAAAGAAATTCAAAGTGCGCTGGAAACACTTGCAAGCGATTCGGAAATCAGAAAAACAAATAAACAGATTTTTCAGCGTTCTGTTGATTATACCGAACCACGAATGAAGGCAGTTATGGCAAGATCAGCAGACAATTCAAAGTCAGGAAAGAAGGGATACAGACCTTCTGGACATGCTGCGGATAATATTCCCACGAAAGTGACAACAAAGGGCGGCGAAGTCGGCTGGACACTTCTGGGCGATGCAGAAAACTGGTTTTACATGAAGTTTGTGGAATGGGGGACAACGAAACAGCCCCCACAAGACTTTCTTTACAACACAATGGAAGAATGCCGCGGACAGTGGGACACGATAGCAGATCAGGAATATCAAAAGTTGTTGAATGAAAAGCTGGGAGGATGACACATGGACATTGTGAAGAAGACACTGGATGCGCTTGAAGTGCTGGAAGCAGAAGGAATCACAGTGCAGCAGGGCTGGTATGACGCAGACATCAAGGGGCTGCATGTGACTGTGTGGAATCTGGGGGACTACGGCGGCGAACATTCGGACGATGACGAAGAAGTCGAGATTGCAGCAGTGCAAGTGTGCATCTGGTCAAGTACAGATCAAATCAGGTTAAAAAAGAGAATTAGGCGGCTTATGAAAAAGGCAGGATTCGCATTCATGGGCGCAAATGACAATCTCGAAACAGATGCAAAAATATTTATGAATGCCGCAAGGTTCATGGCGGCAGAAGAAGCAGAACAGGAGGACGAAGAAGAATGAGTGAAGCAGGAAAGCAGATCATCAGATCAAGAACAAAGTCGTTTCGCGACATCTATGTCGCACCAGTAACACAGAACGATGCGACAGCATACGCAGCAGGCACACCAGTCAAACTTGCGCGTGCTATTTCAGGAAAAGTGTCTGATAAATTCAGCGTTGAAAAGATATACAGCGATGATGGAGTAGAGGACACAGTTGAAACCTACGAAGGAACAGACGTGGAGTTTGAAGTCAATTCACTTGCACCGCAGGACAAAGCAATGCTGTTCGGTCATTTATACAAGAATGGCTGGCTTGTAAAAAACAAGGACGACAAAGCACCTGAAGTCGCTGTCGGATATAGAGCAAAGAAGCTGAATGGCAAATATGAATTTGTATGGCTTTATGTCGGAACATTCGGACAGGGATATGACGACAACTATCAGACACAGGAAGATAAAGTCACAACACAGACAGCAACACTAAAGGGCAGCTTCTATGAACGCGCATGTGACGGAAACTTTGAAACACAGGTTGACGAAAGCAACCTTTTGGCAGAACACACGGACGCAGCAGCAGCGATCAAAAACTGGTTCGGAAAGGTACAAGAGCCAACAGAAGCAGCGTAAAAGAACAATAGGAGGGCAAACACATGAAACATGAAGTAATTATCAACAACAAAAAGTATGAAATGCCGAAGATGGATGTTGACACATACATGGAATATCTTGAGATCAGGGACGACATCATGGGAACTGAAAAGAAGAACGGACTGTATACAGCCGCACAGTTCCGAAAGATGATGGACTGCATCTGCATGGTATACGGCAACCAGTTCACTGTTGACGAGTTGAAGGACAAGGACACAGGGCTGGGCGTGGCTGCAATTATCATGGAATTTGCGTCAATAGAAACATCATTAGGCGATGAGGTCAACGCAAAGGTCGAGAAGTTACAAGAAAATTTTTCAAATGGCAAATAATACCCGAACTGACACTGATCTGCAATGAAAAAGAATACATATGCGCATCAGTGTCGGTTGAAAAGTACAGAGCATACACAGAACTAATGGAAAAGAATGGCGGCGATGATGTTGCATCGGCTTTTCAGTTCAATGCGGCAATTATGAAAATGGTCTTCAGCATATCTGAAAGGGAAGTGCTGAAGGCAGATGTCGCAGAACAGCTGGCAACAGCAAAGATGATTCATTTTGTGATGCAGGACATCATCACACCGAAGTTCCTTGAATTAAACCCAAACAGACCAGATGAAGTCGAACAGGAGAAGTCAGCATTCGATGATTATGACGAAGAAAACGGATACAACGAAGCTGAAAACCAGCTGGACGATGAAAACATCTGGAAAGTGTGCCGCGACAATGTGGACAGGGTTGTCAAACTGTGTATAAAAGGGCTAAACGATTCACTTTCAAATGTTATGAAGTCGGATATTATGAGCCTTTTGGATCATGTGGCGTTCGAGATCAAGACCATCAACGAAAAGTGATGAAAGGAACGTGCATACATGGCGCAGGCATCAATCAAGATCGGTGCTTCAATGTCAGAATATCAGTCGGCTATGAAAGCGGCGGTCGCAAGCATGAAAGAACTGTCGTCACAGTACAGTCTTGCTGCTGCGAATGCCAAACTGTACGGCACGAAATCTGACGCGTTAAAGGCGAAGATCAGCGAACTTACACAGAAAATGGATGTCCAGAAGACAAAAGTCGCGGATTGTAAAACACATTATGAAACGCTGACAAATCGACTGGGTAGCCTTACAGAGAAACATAAAGAATTAAAAGAAAATGTTGAAAAAGCAACAAAAGCCTACGAAGAAAGCAAGGAAGCAACTGGCAAAGATTCGGAAGAAACAAAGAAATTAAAATCGGAGCTGGAAAAAGCTGAAAAGGCACTTGCAGACAACGAAAGGCAAACAAGAAATTGCGAAACTTCCATAAAACGCCAGTCGGCAGCAGTCACACAGGCTGAAGCTGACCTTGCGAACATGGAAGTGCAGCTTCGTGATGTCAATGCGGAACTTGCGCGCCAGAAGTTCGATGAATACGCGGAAAAGGCTGGAAAAGTCGGACAGGCATTGCAAACAGCAAGACGGCACATGATGAAGGTCACAACCGCGATCAGCGGCGTGGCAGCGGCATCGGTAACAGTTGCAGCAAACTTTGAACAGCAGATGTCAAAAGTGCAGGCAATCAGCGGAGCAACAGCAGAGGACACAGACAGGCTGACAGAATCAGCGCGCCAGTGGGGGCGCGATACAAAGTATTCAGCAACCGAAGCTGGCGAAGCGTTTGAATATATGGCACTTGCAGGCTGGAAAACAGATGACATGCTGGAAGGTATTGGCGGCATCCTGAATCTGGCAGCAGCATCCGCGATGGACTTGGGAACAGCGTCAGACATTGTCACAGACTATCTGACAGCGTTCGGACTGTCGGCAAAGAACGCAGGAAAATTCGCAGACGAAATGGCTTATGCAATGAGCCATTCAAACACAACAACCGAAGCACTAGGAGAAGCCTATAAAAACTGCGCTGCGACAGCTGCTTCAATGGGATATTCGGTGGAAGAAACAACAGCAGTCTTGATGACAATGGCGAACGCTGGTGTCAAAGGTGGCGAAGCAGGAACAGCCCTGAACGCTATTATGACAAGACTTGCAACAGACACAAAAGGCTGCGCAACCGAACTGGCAAAGTATGGCGTTGAAGTGTACGATGCGCAGGGCAACATGAACAGCCTGTCAAGCATACTGACAGGAGTGCGCGGCGTATGGAACAATTTGACAGATGAACAGCAAGCGAACCTTGCAAAGACAATCGCAGGAACGAACCAGTTTTCTGCATTGCAAACAATCATGTCTGGCTTGTCAGATGAAGCGATTGCAAGCGGAATGTCCTTCAGTGATTATGCCGAAGCATTACAGAATTGTGACGGCACTGCATCCGACATGGCGGCAACAATGCAGGACAACTTGCTGGGAAGACTGACACAGCTGAAGTCGAAGCTGGAAGATGTCGGAATAACTATCGGCAACTCACTTATGCCATTCATGGAAAAGGCAGTGGCGAAGATTGGCGAACTTGCAGACAAGTTCGCAGCATTAAGCCCACAGCAGCAAGAAACGATCCTGAAGATTGCAGGCGTTGTGGCTGCGATCGGTCCCTTGCTGACGATAGTCGGAAAAGCTATCAGCGTATCTGGACAGCTATCATCAGGGGTCGGAAAAGTTGTTGACAAGCTGGCAGAAATGGGAACAACAGCGTCAGGAGCAACAGGCGGCATGGCTGTCCTGAAGGGTGCGCTTGCGGCGATCACATCGCCAGTCGGAATTGCAGTTGCAGCAATCGCAGGAATCACAGCGGTAGTTGTGACCTTATGGAAGACAAATGAAGACTTCAGAAACAAGATCACGGAAATCTGGGACAGAATCAAAACAGTGTTCACAGAGTTCGGACAGCACATCACTGACAAACTCAATTCGCTGGGCTTTGATTTTGAAAACTTCGGGGAAGTGGTCAAGGCAATCTGGGAAGGCTTCTGCAATTTGTTAGCACCGATTATCGAAGGTGTGTTCAATAATATTGCAAATGTCATTGAAACAACGCTGAATGTGATTGCAGGCGTGTTTGATTTGTTCGTGTCGCCATTCACAGGCGGCTGGTCAGGGGCTTGGGATGCGGTAAAAGGAATATTTGAAAGCGTATGGAATGGGCTGAAGGAATATATCAGCAATATCCTGAACACGATCAAGGGCGTTGCTGACGCTTTTCTGGGCTTATTTGGTACTTCATGGGGTGAAGTATGGAATGGCATCAAGACAACCTTTGAAAACATCTGGAACGGCATTGTATCGTTCTTCACAGGCATACTTGACGGAATAAAGAACGCAGTAACAACAGCATGGACAGCAGTCAGCACGACAATTTCAGATGTACTGACAGGAATCTGGAACACAGTCAGCAACATATTCACGACAATCAGGGACTTTGTATCAACAGTCTTTGAAACAATCAAGAACGTGATCACAGTCGTTATTATGGCGATTGCAGAGTTCTTCAGCGCAGCATTTGAAATCTTGACAGTTCCGTTCCGATTTATCTGGGAGAACTGCAAAGATACAATCATTTCAATCTGGGATGCAATCAGCGCGAAGATACAGACAGCAATCACGTTTGTACAGAATATTATCACGACAGTATGGAACGCGGTCAGCGGTGTATTCACGACAGTGTGGACAGCAATCAGCACGACAGTGTCAAATGTTGTGAACAGCATCAAGAACACGATCACGAATGTGTTCAATGCAGTCAAGACGACAGTCAGCAACATATTCAACAGCGTGAAGTCAACAGTGACATCTATCTGGAACAGCATCAGCAGCACGATCAGCAATGTTGTGAACAGCATCAAGAACACAGTCAGCAGCGTGTTCAACACATTAAAATCAACAGTCAGCAACGTGTTCAACAGCATAAAATCAACAGCAACATCGGTCTGGAATGCAATCAAGAACGCAATAACAACACCGATCAACGCTGCGAAAAACGCTGTACACAATGCAATCGAAGCGATCAAGTCGAAATTCAACTTCACATGGTCACTTCCAAAACTAAAATTACCACACCCGAAGATCACAGGAAGCTTCAGCCTGAATCCTCCATCAGTACCACACTTTTCAATAGACTGGTACAAAAACGGCGGTATTATGAACGATTCAATGATCTTCGGAATGAACGGAAACAAGCTGCTTGCTGGCGGCGAACCAGAAACAGGCGGAGAAGCTATTCTTCCGCTGAAACCATTCTATCAGGAATTGAACTCAATACTTGATGAAAAGCTGAAGAATATAGAGTCAGGAACAAATGTGAAGGTTGAAAATCACACATACATTGACGGCGAAGAAGTGGCAAGCAAGACATACACGAAAGTGGATGAACAGTTTGTGGAAGATAAAAGGAAAGGAAGGTAAGGCAGCATGAAAGTGAATGGTATTGACGCAAGAAAATACAATGCGAAGCAGCTGACAGCCGAAGTGCTGCCACCTTCGCTTGCTGTCAATTATGAGATTGTAACAGGCGCATTCCTTCCGACAGAATTTGAAACAGATATGGAACTGGGACAGCTGAAGTTGTGCATGTACTTCAGGGGCAAGGATAGAAACAGTCTGGTCAGGTCGATGTCGGCATTTTTGGAAAATTTCACGAAGTCAAGCGTTGTTGAAGTCGATGGCTACAAAGGAAAATTCAAGGCATACACAGCAAGTAGTGACTATTCAAAAATGAAAGTGAAAACCAGATACCAGCTGAACATCACACTGAAAGGCTATTTTTTTGACGATGAACTAAAGTTGGAATATGACGGAATCACACAGACAACGATTGACCGACAAGGAACGCGAAAAGCACCAGCAATCATTGAAGTGTATGCAAAGAAAGCATTGAAGAATTACAAGATCAACGGCTTTGAAGATGACATCATCGTGGAGCAGCTGGCAGCAGGACAGACAATCATCATTAACGGTGAAGAAGGACGCGTCACAAACAATGGCGCAGATGCATTTGCAAGTGTTAATTTGTGGAAATTTCCAGCAATCACACAAGCACAGACAGTCTTGAAGTTTTCAAACACAGACGCAGTCGTTCGGATCAGGTACAAGCCTATGTGGATTTAGGAGGATGACAGATGCAGATTTTTAATGACAAAAAAGAACGTGTCGGAATCCTGAAGGACTTCAAAAATAGAAAGATCGTGAAGACGCTTGATTCAGGCGACAAGGAATTGACTTTCAAATATCCTTCGGACGGCAAGCAAGTTGACCTTCTGAAAGAAGAATATTACATCAGGACGAAAGAAGACGAATATGTCATCAGAAAAAGAAAGACAGGCACGCAGTTCAACGAATACACAGCACAGCTGAATGTCGAAGAACTGGAAGGAGCGGTCTTCCCTTATGGCTTTGAAAGCAAGGAACAGACGATCAGGGCGTGCCTTGAATTTGCCTTTGAAGGAACAGGCTGGAAGGTTGGCGTGTGCCAGATCACAAAGAAAAGGACAATCAACAAGGATGAAGAAACGAACGCATGGGAAGTCCTTCAGGACTGTTTGTCAACATATCGTACAGAATGTAAGATCAACAGCCTGACAAAGACAATCGACATATATGAACAGATTGGATCAGACCGCGGACGATACTTCATTGAAGGACTGAATCTGAAGAAGCTGACAGTGACTTCCGACACATACGATTTTTATACACGCCTGATCCCTTTAGGAAAAGACGGAATCGGAATTGAATGGCTAGGAAAGCCGTATCTTGAAAATTATCAGTACAGCAGCAAGATCAAGACCTATGTGTGGAGCGATGAACGATACACGAACACGACAAGTCTGATAGAAGACGGAATCGCGAAACTGGACGAAATGTCGAAGCCGTATATCGCTTATGCAGCAGATGTGATTGACCTTGCAAGACAGTCAGAGAAATACAGCAGCGTGTTTGATTATGACATAGGCGACACTGTCTGGATGATTAGCAGGAAGACACGCACAAAGGAAAAACAGCGAATTGTGAAACTGACGGAATATCCTGAAGCACCACAGGACAACACTGTTGAATTGTCGAATGCGACAAAGACATTCGCTGAAGTACAGCAGCAGGAAACAGATAAAGCAAAAACAGAAGCAATCAAGATCGCGAATAGCAGCGCAAAGAAGACACTTGAAGACGGCTACTACACGAAGACTGAAGTCGAAACGCACATCACGGCATCGAAAGAAGAAATCAAACTGGGCGTGTCAAAAGTGTATGAAACAAAGACCAGTGTTACTGAAAAGATTAAAAGTGCAAATGAACTGACCGATGAAAAGCTGAAAGAGTATTCAACGACAGAGGAAATGAACGCGGCTATCAAATTACAAGCCGACAGCATCACGACTGAAGTCAAAAAGAAGGTCAACAATTCGGAGTTCGGAACGAAGATCACACAGAATGCCTACAACGTGCGTGTGGCTTGGAATAACAACAGCAATTATATTCAGCTGGAATATGGACAGCTGGCAATCTATAACGGCGAAGTATCAACGGCGGAGAAAAGAGCCGTATTTGACGAACAGGGAAATCATTTCTATCGCGATGGATATTATGTCGGAAAGATTGGAACAAACCAGTGGTCAGGCGATAACGCGCACAAGGGGCTTGTGTTTGACTTGGACTATCAGGGAAAATACATGGCATTTGCACAGATGGAATCACAGGGCGCAGGATCATACACAACAATGCTGTGCTTCTCACGCGCAAACAGCATATATGACCAGTATGGCATCCATCTGGGCTGTGACTTTTATGGACACTGGTTTGACTTGTACAATGTCGATCTTCACGACTGTAATGCGAATGGATATGGAGTTGTAGACGGAAAAAGCATTCCAATTATCACAGAAATTCACGACAACGGAAACGGAACAATCGGCTGGACAACATCATCAATCAGCGTTAGAAACGGAATGATCACAGCAGCACCACAAGGGAGTTCAAATTTATAATGAGTGAAAATATTATCATCGAAGAAGATACAAAAACAGAAGCACATGAAATGATCCTTGACATGTCTGAAGGCGAAAAAGGAATCGAAGAAGAAAACACAACCGAAGCACAAAACGCAACAAAGAACACGCTTCTTGCGCAGATGGATTCAAAACTTGACTTGATCCTTGCATATCAGGAAGCAACACTGGAAGGCTGACAGGAGGATAAAGCATGAAACCGATCGAACAAAGAATTGCATGTGCAAAAGGAGAAATCACAGACGCAATCGTGACAGCAAGTACAGTCCACGGACTGTCAGCGACAGCCATTGAAGGTGTGCTTGCTGACGCATTACAAGAAATAAAATCACAGGCAAAGACAGAACTGCTGAATGCATACAACAAGGATATGAACGAAGCGCATCAGGAAATCATGAAACTGAAAGAAGAACTTAAAAAGGCGCAGGCAGCAGCGAAGAAAACATTGAAGACCGAACCTGACACAGATCAGGAAGGAGGGGACGACAATGGCGACAGAACAAATGCAGCTAATAACTGACATAACACTGGAACTGACAGGCGATGAACGCTTGTATATGGCATCTGCGAAGCAGGGCGACAAGCGAACACGCTTCATCAGGGTTGCGCTAACAAATAACAGCAAAGTGTTCACAATCCCGACAGGGTACATTGTGATCGCAAATATCAAGAAGCCTGACAAACACTTTTGCTATAACGAATGCAAAGTGGCAGACAACAAAGTTATGGTCGAACTGACAAATCAGGCACTTGCAGCAGCAGGAACAGCACACTGCGACATTGAGATCAGGGACGCACAGAACGTGTATGTGTTATCTTCACAGGCGTTCACAATCGAGATTGAAGAAACAAACAGGAATGATGCTGCGATTGAAAGCTGCAACGAGATCACGGCACTTGAAAACAAAGTGCAGCAGTACATCGACAATATAGTTCAAACAAAACAGGATATTTTGTCGGTAGAAGCTGCGATGAAGGTTGCTGAAGCTGCCAGAGCATCGACAGAGGTTGACAGGATAAATGCTGAAGCCCGAAGAAACAAAAGTGAAAAGGACAGGGAAACAGCGGAAACGGCAAGACAACAGCAGCTTCAGATCATGCAGGAAGCGACAGGGGCGGCGAACAGTGCTGCTTCTTCAGCGAATACAGCAGCAGGAAAAGCAAACACGGCAGCGGCACGCGCTGAAGAAACATACAAGTCACAGGAAGAATTGCAGAAAATGTATGAAAAGATGCTGGACATCAAGGGAGCAGTCGGAAGCACGATTGACGGCGGCACAGCGATCAGCATTGATCCGATGACTTGTGATGGCGGCACAGCGTTCACGACAGAGGAATGCGAAGCGGACGCAGGCACAGTGTAGGAAGGAGGAAGCACAATGGCAACATGGACGATCAGACCGAAAAAGGACACGACAGCGAACTGGAAGGCTTCAGGACGCATCCTTGAAGCGAATGAATGGGGCGTTGAAGAAACTGCATCAGGAAAGTACATCTTGCGAATTGGAAACGGAAAAGACAAGTTTCTCGACCTTCAACCAGTTGTTGACACAGAAAACCTTGCAAAGATTTATTCGGAGATCAGCAACTTCAACGCAAACATGCAGCAGGCGACATCAGCCGCGAACACAGCAGCACAGTCGGCACAGCAGCAGGCAGCGGCAGCACAGGCAGGCGCGGCAGCTTGCAAGGACATCCAGAAGGGAATCAATTCAATGTCGGATTCTGCAACAGGGAAGAAGTACACGATCGGCGTTGAAGCAGGGCTTGTGTACTTGGAAGAAACAACATAACAGGAGGACAAAGAAATGGCAAGGCTTTATGTAGCAGACAAAGAAACACTTGACGCGGTAAAAGCTGACATGACTGGAATCTTGAAACAACTTCAGGATGCAGACGGAAAGTTCAGCAGTATCAAGAGATATGGAATCAAGATCAACAAGGCTGACAGCAATCCTGACACGCGCATCACATATCTGTATGATGCAGCAGGATTCACACCAGCAAAGATGAACTTCACAGACGGATCATTCGACTTCGGTTCATGGGGCGAAGTGTTCTTCATTAAGCAGAACAGACCAGTCATGCTGAAGGCAGACAGAACAGTTGCGTATGAGTTAAACCACACAGACCATTCAAAGAAGCTGGACGGCACTGCATCCGATGTCGGGGACGCATCAACGACACTGAATGCGATGTCTGAATTTCCTTTGATGTGGCTGTGCCAGTACGAAGTCGGAAACTATGAATATATCATCGTATCTGACACAAGAGTTGACAGCAACTACAACGCAGATGCATACACAAGAGAAGATGGAAGCGTTGCAGATCATATGTACATGCCTATGTACGGCGGCAGCTATGACGGCGCGAAACTTCGCAGCTTGTCAGGAAAGAAACTGGACTGCAACACGAACGCGCAGACAGAGATCAGCAGGGCAGCAGCAAACGGAACAGGCTGGACGATTATCTCATGGAGCAGAAGAAACCTGATCGAAAGCCTTCTGACATTGATCAGTAAGTCCGAAAACTTTCAGGCGAAGTTCGGTCAGGGCGTATGTAGCACATATGTCAATGATTCATCAAAAGACTACGGAAAAGTTGTGACAGGAACACTGGACACAAAAGGGCAGTTCTTCGGATATAATGACGGAACACATGAAGTGAAAGTGTTCTATTGCGAAAAGCCATGGGGAAACCGCTGGGACAGACTTGTGGGCTATATCTGTGACAACGGAACAATCAAAGTGAAGATGTCGCCGCCTTATAACCTGACAGGGAAAGACTACATAAAGGTTGGAACAGCGTGCAAGACAGAAGGATGGCAGAAAGACACATTGATGACGCGCTATGGACGATTTGTCAAATCTGTCGGCGGCAGTGCTTCGACATATCGTTGTTGTTATTACTGGATCAACGTGGCGATTGTTGCGGTCGCGCTTGTCGGTGGTATCACCGGCAACGGCGCGCGCTGCGGCGCGTTTGTGCATTTGAGCTGCGCTGCTTCGTCTGCGATTTGGTCCGTCGGCGGCTCTCCTTCTTGTGAAGAACCTTTGGCGGCATAAGCCGCACAGGGGGACAGGGGGAGCAATCCCCCTTTGAAGTGTAAGTAAAAAGAAAAATTAAATAATAGGGATATTGTGTGCGCCTTCCGCTGCTTCTGCCTTGCGGTCGCGCTTGTCGGTGGTAACACCAGCTTCGGCGCGTACTGCGGCGCGTTTGTGAATTTGAGCAGCACTGCTTCGAATGCGTTTTGGAGCATCTGCGGCTCTCACTCTTAACAATCATGGGACAATAACCTAATGCACACGATATTCCGCGCCACTTGGCGAAAGTTAAACCGAAGAAAGGGTTGTGCTAGTAAGGCGAAAGCCGTGAACGTGCAACAGGTGTTAAGAAGGAAGCCTTTTGAATGAAGACATATAAACATATATTTGAAGAATTGCTGAAAGAAGAAAACATCACACAATGTTTTCACGATGCAGCAAAGCGCAAGACAACGCGTCCCGAAGTTGCCAGAGTGCTGAAGGAAGAAAGGGAAGTCGGCAATGACAGACCTGATCCACAATGTCTTCAGGAACATGTGAAAGCACTTCAGAAGATACTTGAAGAAGAAACATTCAAACCGCCAGAGCATAGAAAACAACTGATCAACGAATACAGCTGCGGAAAAGTCAGGGAGATCATAAAACCTGAATATCAATATGAACAGGTTGTACATCACTGCATCATCAAACAACTTCAGCCGATCATCCTTCATGGACTTTATGAACACGCGCTGGGAAGTATACCGAAAAGAGGATGTCACAGCGGAAAGAAACGCGTTGAAAAGTGGATAAAAGGATATAAGGGCAAGAAGTTCTATATCCTGAAGGCAGATGTCCGACATTGCTTTGATACAGAAGACATTCGCGTCATAGAAACGAAGCTGCGGCGCGTGATTAAAGATGAAAAATTCATCAGATTATGTGTCACAGTCATGGAGCATGAAGCGACAGTCAAACCGCCTGAATTTGATGATATGTGGATAAAGGACGAACAGTGGCAGGATGCAGAATTTTTGTCAGGGCTTCCACTTGGGTTCGTGACTTCACAATGGTTCACGCAGCTGAATTTCAAGCCGTTCGATCACAAGGTCATTGAAGACTGGAAGGAACTGGGCGGCGTTGATCATTACATCAGATATGCAGACGACATTGTTGCATTTGGTCGAAACAAGAAGAAACTTCACAGACTGGAAGAAGCAATGCAAGACTATCTGAAGAATGAAATGCACCAGAAAATCAAATACAACTGGCAAGTCTTCCGTTTTGAATATCCCGACAGGAAAGCACCGCCAGTCATTGACAAGAAGACAGGAAAAGAGAAACCGAAGACCAGAGGGCGTGCGTTGGACTTCATGGGATTTGTATTTCATTACAATCGCACAACGCTTCGCAAATCAATCCTGAAGCGTGCAACAAAGAAGGCGCACAGAATCGCAAAGAAAGAGAAAGTCAACTGGTATGATGCTTCAGCAATGCTGGCATCAATGGGCTGGTTTACACATACGGACACTTATGGCTTTTATGAAGATCATATCAAGCCATATGTCAATATAAAGCAACTGAAAAAGAAAGTCAGTAAGCATTCAAAGAAAGGAGTGAAGAACAATGATGTCAGAATGGTATCAGTCAGAAAGCATGGACAAGCCGATAGAGTGGGACACGACATCAAGCCCGACAGTGGTCTATCAGCGAAAGAGCATCGCAGAGCAGATCAGGAAGGGCATTGACGGAGAAAAAGACCGCACTGTCTATGTGTACAGCGAAAGGACTATGACACAGGAAGAATATGCAAGACTTCAGGCAGAGCTTGAAAGTCCAGCAACAAAGATGATCATGCAGTCAATGTCATCAATCGAGATGAACATGGCAATGATGCAGGAACTTATGGAGGGATAAGACATGGCAGAAACAAAGACAAATGAAACAACAACAGGAACAACCGAAAAGGCACACAGCAAGAAGTTTGACATGCTGAAGGAACGCTGGGACAAGGACTACATCACAAAGGACACCTTGAAAGGCTGGGTTGTACTGAATGAGAAAAGAGCAGGCAAGGGAATCACTGCGGAAGAATACAAAGAAATCACTGGCGAAGACTACGAAGCCAGCGAAGAATGATGACGCAGTTTGAATTGATCGACAGGCTGTGCGCTGTGAATACGCTTCTGACAGACATTGTCAGGGAACAGGCGGCAATCATGGCGCAGCATGGAATTGAACCGATACAGACGCAGGACGAAGCCACAGACAGGCTTGACGATCTATTCGGGAAGTATAAAAGGGCAGAAGACGAAAACGATGCAATCGAAGCAGCACTTCGCAAATATATTTGACGGAGGAAAAAGAAAATGGCTATTGAAGTATCATTGTTACTTTCAGGCGTGTCGATTGCGTTTGCAATCTTCTTCGGAATCAGCACACGCAACATAAATGTGAAGAAGGACACACAGGACGAAGCCAGAGAGGATGCAACGATCCTGACCAAACTGGAAAACATTCAGAATACTATGATTGAAGTGAAGTCTGAAATGGGATCATACAGAAACGAAATGAAAGAGATCAGGGAGTATTACATCAGGGCATCAGAAAGCCTGAAGCAGCTTCACAAGCGTGTGGATAGAATTGACAAGATCATTGATGAATCACACCCACATCAGTACATCGAAGAGTAACAGGAGGAAAGCGCGTGGAGAAGTGCAGCTATACAATACCAGCAAGAAGGAAGAAAAGACGCAAGAAGTCACTGACAAGCTGGATCATGGAGTTTTCAAAAAAAGTTGTGGTTGTCTGCGTGCTGCTTTACATCATCATTGAACTGTTTTCAGTAATAGCGATCTGGCACTTCGCAGACACATCGGTGCTGACCACACTGATCAGCGAAACATCTGAAGTGCTTCGCATGGGTGTGTTCGGGTACATGATAAAGGCAGGAATTGAGAACTGGCAGAAAATCAAAAAAGGAAAGCAGGAAAGTGAAAACGAGGAAGGCGGTGCGAACGGATGAAAAATGCAGCTTTAATATTAAAAACAATTTATGATAATTTGCCGATGATCCTGACAATCATTGCGATTGTGGCAGGCATCGGAATCAAGGTCAGAAACTTCCTGAAGCAGTCAAAGGAAGACCAAAAGAAGCAGCTTCAGGAACAGGCAGACAAAGTCGTGGAACTGGTAAAAGAAAGCCTTCTGTCTATCGTATCAAAGGCAGAAAAGGAATGGGGAAGCGGCACAGGGACAATCAAGAAGTCATGGGTGTGGGAACAACTTCAGGCACAACAGCAGAAGTTGACGGAATACATATCAGAAGGACTGATCGACAAAGACATGGTCGATGATCTGATTGAAGCGGCAGTTGAAGAACTGAACGCTATTTTGAAAAAGAATCAGAAGGCTGCTGAAGCAGTCAAGCCGCCTGAAGAAAGAGAAGCAGCGGCGGTCGCGGCTGCAATTCAGGCGCAGAAGGTAGAGAAAGAATAAACAAACAGGAGGGCGAAAGGATGCTACATGCTTATATAACACTATACGGAATCTGCTTCATGGCAACAGTGGTCATCATCATTCTGCTTCTACTTGTCGGAACGAAGATTGACATTGAAGAAGCAAGACACTACGGCGCGGAGGTCGAACCGCCGCCAACAGCGAAGGACTGGATCGGGTATATATGCAAAGCATTCCTGATCGCCTTCGTGGTATCGTTTGCAGCCCCGATTATGTTGGTATTTTATATCTTCGTATTCGGATGCATCGTACTTTCAGCACTTACAGATGATCATTATTAAAACAGGAGGAAAAGAACATGGGAACATTATGCGGATGGGCTAGCATTGACGAAAATGGAAAAGCAACAGGAGGACAGAAGGGCGATCAGACAGGTCGCGAGGTAAGAACAGGGAACTGGTATAACTTCGGTCAGACTGTCGTCCTTCGTTTCAAGGACAGAAACAAGGCTACAAAGGCAGCAACAGCAATGAAGCAGCTGTGTGACAACGATTCAGTCGGATATTGTCAGGGACACAGAACTTCACTGTACACAGAACTTGAAAAGGTCGGCTGGAATCCAACAGCATTGAATACACCTTGCGAAACTGATTGCAGTGCGATGATGTCGCCAGTGCTTAAATGCGCAGGAATCAGCGTGTCAAAAGATATTTACACAGGCAACATGGTCAATGCTATTATGGCGACAGGAGAATTTGAAAAACTCACAGGAAGCAAGTACACAGACACAGGCGACAATCTTATGACTGGCGACATTTCAGTGGTAGCAGGCAAACACACAATCATGGCACTGGAAAACGGATGCAACGTGTCAGGCGGCAACGGATCAGGAAACGGATCAGGAAGCGGATCAGGCAATAATCCAGCTGTACCATACGGAACAGCAAAGACAGCGACATTCACTGGATATGTGAACACAGGCGCACTGAATGTCAGAAAGCAGCCTGATCCAGATGCAGATAAACTTGTGTCATATCCTTGCATTAAGCAGAACACAGAAGTCGGAGTGTGCGGAAGTGCAAAAGCACCGAACGGCGCATTGTGGTATTACATCTATATTGACGGAGCAAAGGGCAAGAAGTACGGATATGTAAACGCAAGATACATCACAGCGAAATAAGGAGGAAGCGCGATGGAATACTTCATGGGCGAAACATTCGACAAAGAGAAAAACAAGCCATACAAGAAACTGGATGCAGCAGAGAAAGCGGCAGAGAAGCAGAAAGCCGCCGTATTTGATGAAAATGGCGCAGTGGTAAAAGACTTCAGGGAAAAGGAAGAAAAGCCAGCAGAGCCGCCACAGACAGCCACAGACGGCAGTCAGGAGCAGCAACCAGCAGACAGCACCGATCAGGAAGGACAGGAGCAGCAGGCGACAATGACAGACAAAGTCCCTGAAGGTGCGCTGGACACTGACGCAGACGGAAACGTGCCGACATTCGATGAAGACGTAAATCAGGTCGGAACTGCAACGCCTGAAGAAATCAAGGCGGCTGAAGAAGCTGTCACAGAAAACATTGACGGCGTGCCAGCGGTCAGAATCAAGGGAAAGATCAGAAGGGTGTTCAATGGTAGCATCAGAATCAGGAAAGCCCCTTCATGGAACAATGACGCTGTCAGGGGAGCAACAGCATTCGCAGAAAAGATTGTCACGCATGTGATGAAAGTGGACGGAAAGCCGATGTATAAGACACTTGACGGATATTTCATCAGCGGAGATCCGAAGCTGGTTGAATACATCGAAGAATAATGTAGACAATTTTGGAGTGAAAAAAGAAGCGCAAAGGGTACACAGTCAATGTGTACCCTTTTGTTTTCCGCAAAATTATCCACATATAGTATGTTAAAAAGTGGATAACTACAAGATATTGATTGTACTAATTACGCAGCACCGACAGGGGCGCTGGATTCAAAGTCCTCAGAGCAGCTTCTTACTCTTTTTAATGAAATAAACTGTGATGGACAGACAATTCTTATGGTAACACATAGCACAAAGGCTGCAAGTCGCGCAAACAGAGTGTTGTTTATAAAGGACGGGGTTGTGTTCCATCAGATATATAAGGGCTCAATGACTGATGACAGTATGTATACAAAGATATCAGATACGCTTACAGCACTTGCTACAGGGGGTGATAATATTGAGTAAAATGTTATTTCCTAAGATGGCAGTATCTAATATAAGAAAAAATAAGAAGCTTTATGTGCCATATATAATAACTGCCATATTTACAGTAATGATGTTTTTTATGAATATTTCTATTGTTAAGAATAAGAATGTTGCAGCTATGAGAGGCGGACAGAATGTAGTGGTGTTGCTGCAGGTTGCACTTGTTGTATCATTTATATTCTCAGCGGTATTTTTATTTTATACAAACAGCTTTCTTATGAAGCGAAGGACAAAGGAGATAGGCTTATATAATATTCTTGGAATGGAAAAGAAGCATATATCTTTTATGATGCTTTTTGAAAATGTAATAATAACAATAATATCATTAACAGCAGGTATAGTGTTTGGTATTATATTCAGCAGGCTTATGTTTCTTGTGCTTATGAAGCTGATTAAAGCCGACTCTGTTCCAGCATTTGTAATATCAACAAATGCGGTGGTTGTCACTATTATATATTTTATAAGTATATTTGCAGTAATATTCATATACAATTTTGTCAAGGTACAGATGTCTAAGCCAATCGAGCTTCTTCATAGCGATGAGATAGGTGAGAAGGAGCCAAAGACAAAGCTTATTATGACTATTCTTGGACTTTTATGTCTTGGAGGAGGATATTACTTTGCGCTTACAGTTTCTTCAATTCTTAAAGCTGTACAATATTTCTTTGTTGCAGCATTGTTTGTTGTTATAGGAACCTATCTGTTATTTACGGCTGGGAGCATTGCGCTGCTTAAGCTTCTGAGGAAAAATAAAAGGTTTTATTACAAGACAGGACAT
>OIDS01000361.1_pt1 | contig 23944 bp, 20 predicted proteins | sample 1581491 | NCBI WGS metagenome assembly OIDS01 (sample SAMEA3882553, study PRJEB24775) | human gut metagenome | biome: human-associated habitat; feature: intestine environment; material: feces | place: Netherlands | collected 2009/2010
TATAATGTGTGTCCATTATATTTCACGCGGATTTTTATTTATAATCAGATTTTAGATCTCAGGTTTAACAATATTAAGTGGCATCATAAGATGGCTTATGAGAATTCTATATGCTTCATTTCCATTACCAGCTTTAAGCATCTTAAAATATTCTTCGTGTTCATCAACAGTTCCAATGCTTCGGCCGTCAACCTGAAGAGCAGATTGTGTTGTGAGTCTGATAAGGTACATAAGCCTCTGGAACATATGGTTGATTTCTTCATTCTCTATATAGTTTACAAGAAGAAGATGAAATTCGTGATCATAGTTGATAAAGCTTTCGTAATCATCATCAAGCTTAATAGCTTCCTTTTGCTTGTTAAGGATTTCACCAAGCTTTTCGATAGTTCTCTGACCTTTTGGTGTATTATATTCATTAGCAAGGCATTGTGTGCAGAAGCCCTCTATGGCACATCTTATCTGGATAGTTTCCTTCATATCCTTCTGACTTAGCTGTCTTATCCTGAAGCCCTTGCTTGGAATAACTGTTATATAACCATCCTGGCTAAGACACTGTAGGGCCTCACGCATAGGAGTCCGGGATATACCTAGTTCTTTGGATAACTTAGTTTCTGAGTAAAGAGTATTAGCATCCAGCTTGTGGGTAAGAATAAGATTCTTTATATAGTTGTAAGCCTCAAGCTGCAATGATGACATAAGCTGCATATATTCCTCCGTTGTATAAATACCTGAATAATAGTTACGTTTATAGTATATCCATATAATAGTTGATAATTGATGTCAGGTCAATTAAATTAATATAAAATCGGTATACCGGTATGCATAATTTTAAGTACAATAATATAATTATAGTACATTACATCGGATAAAGATGCACAAATATGACTTGATTAAAAAATGTAAATTTGGTTAATCTGTTTCTGGTTTTAGGACTATAATACACACTGTAAAAAGAAATAGATAAACTTAACATCACCTCTTTGTTGAAGGCTTGCTAAGCTAATCAGATTTTTGGAGGAAAAGATAAATGAATACTTTAAAAGCTGAAAAAAGAAGCATGAGTGACAAAGCAAAGAAATTAAGAAGAGAAGGTTATGTAACTGGTAATGTGTTTGGCAGAAGCCTTGCAGAATCAATTCCAGTGCAGATTGAGAAAAAGGAAGCAGAAAAGTTCCTTTCAGTCTGCGGTAAAGGTAGTGAAGCACAGCTTTCTTTGGACGGACAGCAGTATGATGTCCTTGTGAAAGAAGTAGATTATGACCCTATTAAGAGACAAACATTAGAAATTGATTTCCAGGTACTTACAGAGGGCGAAAAGGTTCGTTCAGTAGCTGAGATTGTACTTGTTAATCATGAACTTGTTCAGGGCGTACTTGAGCAGCATATGGAGGAAATTCCATATAAGGCAACAAAGTCTGCACTTGTTGAGAAGGTCAGCATAGATGTTGGAAACCTTAAGCCGGGTGACAGTATTAAGGTAGAAGACCTTGATATTGCAAAGGATAAGGACGTTTCTATATCACCGGATGTATTAGAGAAAGTAATTGTCAGTGTAACAGAACAGACATATGCTGGTGATGATGAAGCTGCCGATGAAGAAGATACGGCAGAAGCATAAACAAAAAGTAAACGGCTGTGAAGCAGCCATTTACTTTATAAAAGGTTTAGTAAAAGAATAATCCTGCATAGCAGGACATAATAAAAGTAAGAATTCTGGTATGGGTATATTCCTATACCGGAATTCTTATTTTTATTATGTATAAATATACATGATTTTCTGAATAATTTTTCAGACTAAATAACATAATATTATTGCTTTTTGTTGAATTTTGTCGTTTTTGGATATATACTATACATATGTGTCATTAAACTGTTTTGAACAGGATATTATGCATAGGTTTAATATCTTTATGGCAGTTATTAGAGCGTAACTTAGGTAAGTTTAATTTAATATTTATTGACATAGATTCAGTTCGATGAATTCAATAAAGGATGATATTTGATTGAATGAATTCAAATAATATTTATGTTGGATGATATCTGCTGCATAATAAGTGTGGAAGGTAGGTATTGTATATGAGTAAAGTTTATGATGCGGAAGAATTTAAGGCAAGGGCCAATGTTAAGACAAGAAAAGTATGGTTTATATTGAATCTGTTGCTTACAGGTCAGTATTATTCCAATGTAACAAAAGGAACGTATGAACAACGGTATATAGTGCCATTTCTGCTGCTATGCTGGGTTCCATACATAGCAGGCTCTGTATATCTTAAGATAAAAGGCAAAAATGCATCATTTTACAGGTCTATCATAACAATAGGATATGGACTATTCTACGGATATATAGTGTGTACAAGCCAGACGATGTTATCATTTGCATATATATTTCCAGTTGCAAGTATGATTATTCTGTTTAAGGACAGAAAGTTCATGATAAAGTGTGGAGTATTTAACACTGTAATACTGATAATAGCATCAGTCTACAAGTATATGACTGGTATGAATTCAGTGGCGGATATAGATAATTATATGTTACAGATATCCTGCATAATGTTAAGTTATATGTGTTATGTTATGTCTATCAATCACCTTAATCTTTCAGATGGAGCACTTACAGACTCCATAAAGGATGACCTTGACAGAGTTGTAAAGACAGTTGAGCAGGTTAAGGACTCAAGTAATATGATAGTTGATGGCATCACTGTAGTAAGAGAACTTGAGGAAGAGAACAGACAGGGTGCTAACTTTGTAGTATCGAGTATGGAAGAATTGTCACGCAATAACGATATTCTTCATGATAAGACCAATTCTTCAACAGATATGACAACGAAGATTAATAATCAGGTTGAAAATGTTGCTGCACTTATCAATGACGTAGTAAAGCTTGTAAGTGAGTCAGTTGAGCATGCAGACTTAAGCTCAAAAGAACTTGCAGATGTTGTTGAAAGTACAGATACTATGGCAAAGCTTTCAGGTGAGGTAGATGATATACTTCACGAATTCCAGCAGGAGTTTGAAAAGGTTAAGACAGAAACAGGAACTATTGAGGAGATTAACTCACAGACCAACCTTCTTGCACTTAATGCCTCTATTGAGGCGGCAAGGGCAGGTGAAGCTGGTAAGGGCTTTGCAGTAGTTGCTGATGAGATAAGAAACTTAAGTGATGAAACACAGGAGTCATCAGACAGGATTATGGCGGCTCTTGGTCATCTTGGCGATACATCAGGCAGGATGTTAGAGTCGGTTAAGAGAATATTATCAATAATACAGGAAACACAGGGAAAAGTAGTAAAGGTCAATGACAGTGTTGCTGGTATAGCAAAAGATTCTAACCAGATAGGACAGCATATCGGCGTGGTTGATTCAGCTATGCAGGAGGTTGAAAGCTCTAACCGTAATCTTGTAGATAATATGAGCCAGATTGAGAGTGTTATGCAGGTTATTCAGGACTGTATAACTAATGCTGATGACAGTACTAAGATTATGCTTAGTAAGTATGAAGAGTCATCACGTAATGTAAACGAGATAGAAAGCGTTGTAGGCGCCATGATGGAAAAGCTTGGAATCGGTGGATTTATGGGAATTCAGGATATCAAGCCTGGTATGAGATGCACTGTAAGACAGCTGGTATCTGGTAAGCCATCTAATAGGGACTACAGCGGAGAAATAATAGCGCAGAAGGGTGGAGCATTATTTGTAAGGTTTGATGATGAGGATATAGATGTTAATAATCCATCATTAAAATTCCGGATTGAGATAGTAGCAGGTAACGTACTTTATCACTGGACTGATGTATCAGCTAAGAGAGCAGCGGAGTATAAGGAAGATGTATGCAGACTTGAAGTATCTACACTTCCAAGTATTGTAAACAGAAGAAAGTATACAAGAATGCCTATACATAATAAGTGCTCAATCGTATTTGAAGATAATGCAGAGATAACATTTACTGGTGAAATGGTAAATATAAGTGCTAACGGTTTTGCGTTTACAACAAGAGATAAAGAATTCGCAGATTGTAATGGAAAGAATATGATAGTAAGTATTCCTGACTTCCCAGTAGAACAGGGAAGACTCATAGAAGGTGTTGCAATCAGAAGCACAGACAGCGATGGCAGTTATATAGTAGGCTGCCGTATGCCATCTGACAGCATAGAGATAGGTAATTATGTAAATAGGAATTATTCAGAATAATTAGTTAATTACTGGTTTGTAAGCCATTAGTAACATTTTTAATATATTATGGTAGTGTAATAAGTATCGGGGAAACATAATCTGGGTATTATAGATATATACAGATTAGCATCATAATATAGAAAGCAGATGGTTTAATGAGTTCAGGTAAAGATTATAACAGATATGTTAAGTGGGTAAGGTGTATAGTTGCTATTGTTATCTGTCTGACGGTTATTACAGTTGTTGTACTCTCCGCAAAAAGCAGAATAAATGGGAACAAAAACAGCGAGCCGACAACTGAATATAGTGAAAACAGTGTTATACCAGAAGAAGATGAAGAAGCGTATGACCTTCCACCAAGAGTGCTTAATTCGTATGTTGTACCATATGACGGACAGAGGCGAGCTATATCGTGCTGGGGCGATTCGATGATGTTTGGTATAGGTGCTGGTGAAGCTTATGTATCTGGCAGTGACGAAGTTCTTGATATATCAGGCTGGACAACACCAGATACGTTAGAGTATCTTACAGGCATTAAGGTATACAATCTTGGAGTTTCTGGGGAAACTTCAAATGAGATAGCACTACGTCAGGGTGGAATTAAAATGTATGTCGATAATACATTTGAGGTAGGATATGATGACAGTGTGGAAGTAAGCATAGTTGATGAGTATGGCAATCCTGTATATATGGCTGACTTTAGTGCATATGGTTATGTTGAACCACACGAACCGGATGTAGTGTATATTAATGACGACATGTTTAAGATAACAGGAACCGAAGAAACGGGGTTGTATATATGCCGTTATTCGGAAACAGAGGTTGGTGGCGATGCATTTACAACGGTGTATGAAGGTACTCAGGTTACAACAAAGGCATCTTATGAAAGAAAAGGTGATATTCTTATTCTTGAGATAGGTAGTAATGGCGGATGGGATAACTACAGGCAGCTTATAAGCCAATATGATGCCATGATTCAGAATGCAGGTTGTGATTATTATATAATAGTAGGTGATACAGATGACCCGGGAACATCAATAGCTGATACATCACAGGGTTTTTGCAATGAAGACGGAACTTATATAGGTGTAGGAGATACTGCCTGGGAGGCAACATTAAGTGAAGCTTATGGAGAGCATTTCATTAATATGAGAACCTATCTTATAGAAAATGGTCTGTCGGATGCAGGTCTGCGTGCAACTAATGCTGATTACAGGGGCTTCCGCAGAGGAAGGATATCCAAGCAGCTAAGGTCAGACTGGACACATTTTAATTCGTATGGATATTATGCCAAGGGACTGGCAATCTATGAGAAGGGTGTGGAGTTAGGTTATTGGAAGTAGTCTGGGCACAGGTAATAAGCGCATATCAGTGGGGATGTAATAAAAATGCGTAGAAATGAGGATTAATATGAGTGAATCAGGAAATAAAAGTAGTCATGTTAAAAAATTGCAGAAGTGGCTGCGTAATTTCAGGCATAAGTGTGCGTTATTTATAAGTAATAATAAGAAAGCTTCTATAGCTACAGGCATAATTATGCTGGTTATAATTGCAACAGTTATAACAACAATTTCTATAGTTACAATTAGGAAAAACAGAAATCTGTCAGCTAATAATGAAACTGATATTATTGTTGAAAATGTAACAATAAAAGAGGAAAATGAGACAGAAATAGAAGAAATTTCCGAAGAAGAAACAGAAGAAACGTCTGAAGAAGAAACAGAAGAAACGTCTGAAGAAGAAACAGAAGAAATTGAAGAGATAGTAGAACAAGAGTATGTTGAACAGTTTTTTGAAAATGAAATATCAACAGAAGATCAGGAGGCATTAGCACTTCCTTCAAGAAAATTGTCATCGGACTTTATACCATATGATGGAAAAAGAAGAGAAATATCTTACTTTGGAGACAGTATGGTAGCAGGTGTTGGCAATACAAGTGTTAATGCATCTGTTAATGGTATGAGCATATATGGTTGGACATCACCACGTACTATACAGTATTTTACAGGGATAACTACATATAACTTTGGGGTTCCGGGTGAGGATTCTTATGAGATATCTTACAGGGCAGGTGGCGTAAAGCTTCACACTGACAGAGATGTTTCGATAAGTGAGGATACTCCGGCAAGAGTCAGGCTTATAGATGAAAATGGAGATACATTTACATTTGGTGACTATAGTGGTTATGGTATAGAGAATAATGAATATCCATATTCTATGTATATTAACAATTATCTGTGTTCAGTAAATAATGCGGGAAATGGAGAGGTTGATATAAGACTTATAAGTGGCTATGCGGCATACAGCGTTCCGGAAACAGACATTAATTATAGGGTTATAACTAATGAAGACGTTGCAGCTATTGCGTATGCAGATGTGGAGACAGATGATATAAATGCTGTAAATGTTCAGGCACAAGAAACAACAGCCAGTCCTGTAACAGGTGAAACGCAGTCGCCTACAGATGTTACGCAGCCATCTACTAAAGAATCAGAAAGTGAAGCAGTTACACAGCCGGTAACAGAGGCACCGACACAACCAGCACCAACGCAGCCAGCACCGACACAACCGGTACCAACAGTTTCAAAGGTGTATATTCCTGCAGGGGCAGAGGCTAAACCAAAGGTTGCAAAAGACCATAGTGAAAAAGATATTCTTATACTTGAGATAGGAAGCAATGGAGGCTGGGGAAGTGATTATCAGACACTTATATTACAGTATGATAATATTATACTTAATTCAGGCTGCGATTATTATATAATAGTAGGTGATACAGATGACCCTGGTACATCTATTGGAGATAATAATCAGGGTGAATATAACGAAGATGGTTCATATATTGGTATAGGTGATACATCGTGGGAGGCTGCTTTAAGAGAGGCTTATGGTGCACATTTCTTTAATACAAGAACCTATATTATACAGAATGGTCTTAGCCTATGCGGATTAAGTACAACTACACAGGATCTTGAAAACTTTAAGAGGGGTAATATATCAAAGCAGTTAAGATACGACTGGACACATTTTAATGCGTACGGATATTATGTTAAGGGCGTTGGCATATATGAAAAGGGAAAAGAGTTGGGATACTGGAACTAAACTTTATTTGCTAATTGTAATAATGAATACAGGAAAGGTAATGACACAATGAATGACAACAGAGAAAAGTTCGCATCCAGATTAGGATTTATACTTGTATCAGCAGGATGCGCAGTAGGATTGGGCAATGTATGGAAGTTCCCTTACATATGCGGAAAAAACGGAGGGGCAGCATTTATTGTCATATATCTGTTATGTCTGCTTGGATTAGGACTTCCTATACTTATATGTGAGTATGCTATAGGAAGAGGAAGTAACAAGAGTCTTGGAAGTGCATTTAAGGCTCTTTCACCAGAGAGAACAAGATGGCATCATTTCAGATGGGTAGCTTATGCGGGTAATTATCTTCTGATGATGTTTTACACTATGGTCGCAGGCTGGATGCTTAACTACTTTGCATACAGCTTATCAGGAAAGCTCACAGATAAGAGTGTTGACGAGATAGGTGGAGAATTCTCACAGATGCTTGCTTCTCCGGGAATTATGACATTCTGGACATTTGTTGTTGTACTTGTAAGTATAGGCGTGTGTTCACTTGGTCTACAGAAGGGTGTAGAGAAGATAAGCAAGGTTATGATGATTCTCTTATTGGCGCTTATGGTTGTTATGGCAGTGAATTCAGTTATGCTTGAAGGAAGTGCTGAGGGACTTAAGTTCTATCTTGTGCCAGACTTTAACAAGATGAAGGAGCAGGGCATAGGAAATGTTGTGTTTGCAGCGATGTCACACGCATTTTTTACTCTTGGACTTGGTATAGGTTCAATGGAGATATTCGGAAGTTATCTTTCCAAGGACTGTAAGCTTACTGGCGAGTCAATAAATGTAGTTATACTTGATACAGTAGTTGCACTTACAGCAGGTATTATTATTATTCCTGCATGTTTTGCATATGGTATTAACCCGGGTGCTGGTCCATCACTTTTGTTTATAACACTTCCAAATGTGTTTAACCAGATGCCGGGTGGTCAGTTATGGGAGGTATTATTCTTTGTATTTATGGCATTTGCGGCGCTGTCAACAGTAATCGCAGTATATGAGAATATTATAGCCATGACTATGGACTTGTTCGGGTGCAGCAGAAAAAGAGCTTCTATAGTCAATCTGTTCGTTATAGCAGCACTTTCTATGCCAGCCATACTTGGTTACAATGTGCTTTTAGGAATAGAGCCTATAGGTGCAGGTACAACACTTATGGACTTAGAGGATTTTATAGTATCTTATAATATACTTCCTCTTGGCTGTCTGTTATTTGTGCTTTTCTGTACAAGAAAGAACGGCTGGGGATATGATAACTTCGTGGCAGAGGTTAATGAAGGAAAGGGTCTTGCATTTCCTAAGTGGATGAAGCCATATATGATGTACATACTTCCAGTTATAGACCTTGTTATATACTTTAAGGGATATTATGATATGTTCAAGCCACAGGGTACTAAGGTGGTATGCATATGGATGACTATTGCGGTTGTTCTTGCACTTCTTGTATTCTGGATAGCTGCCGGACATGATAGTAAAGATAAAAGCAAAATTTAATAGTAATAATAAAAAAATAAAGTTGTAATAAATAAAAAGCAGTAAATAAATGATAAAAATGTGGAGATAATCCAGATGAAGCAGCATATATAAAGGAGAACAGGCATGACTAAGAAACAACTGGCGTTAGAGGTTATAGAACGATTAAAAAAAGAATATCCGGATGCTGGCTGTACGCTTGATTATGATGATGCGTGGAAGCTGCTTGTAAGCGTAAGGCTTGCAGCCCAATGCACAGATGCAAGGGTAAATGTAGTTGTTCAGGATTTGTTTGCGAAGTATCCGTCAGTAGCTGCACTTGCCGAAGCTGATGTTTCAGATATAGAAAGAATAGTTCATCCGTGTGGACTCGGAAAAAGCAAGTCTCGCGATATAAGTGCCTGTATGAAAATGCTTCATACACAGTATAATGATAAAGTGCCTGATACCATGGAAGAGCTGTTAAAGCTTCCGGGAGTGGGAAGAAAGAGCGCTAATCTTATAATGGGTGATGTATTTGGAAAGCCAGCCATAGTGACAGATACGCATTGTATAAGGCTGTGTAACAGAATTGGTCTTGTAAAAGATATGAAAGAGCCAAAGAAAGTAGAGATGGCTTTATGGAAGATTATACCGCCAGAAGAGGGCAGTGATATGTGCCACAGGCTTGTGATACATGGAAGAGAAGTGTGCACAGCAAGAACAAAGCCTTATTGTGATAAATGCTGTCTTAATGATATATGCAAAAAAAATATAGTGTAAGTGTTAAAGTTTTTTAACATTTATAAAATGGAGAATGATATGAATAATTATAAGATGATAATATCATATGACGGAACAAGATATTATGGCTGGGAACATCAGCCTAATACAGATATGACTATTCAGGGTAAGCTTGAAGGTGTCCTTTCACAGATGGTAAATGAAACTGTTGAAGTGATAGGTGCTGGAAGAACTGATGCAGGTGTACATGCAAAGGGAATGGTCGCCAATGTTCATATGAATACAGATATGACAGAGGAGCAGATATGTGATTACATGAATAAGTACCTCCCGGAGGATATATGTGTTCAGGAGGTAAGAATAGCCTCAGAGCGTTTCCACAGCAGATACAATGCTATGGGGAAAACTTACTGCTACACCTGTTATGTTGGGGATAAAAAGCCTGTATTTAACAGGAAGTATGTGCACATAACAGGTAAAATGCCAGATGTTGAGGCTATGAAAAAGGCGGCAGAATATCTTGTCGGTGTGCATGACTTTGCAAGCTTCTGCGGCAATCCCAAGATGAAAAAGTCGACAGTGAGGGAAATATATTCAATCGATATAGCACTTAAGGGTTCATATCTTAATATGACATATCACGGTTCGGGATTTCTACAGTATATGGTAAGAATATTATCGGGAACACTTCTTGAAGTGGGATTTCATAAGAGAACGCCAGAGAGTATGACAGAGCTGCTCGATGCTAAAAACAGGGCACTTGCTGGCGCAACTGCACCAGCAAAGGGATTGAGCCTGCTTAAAGTACATTATGCAAGGTAGGTATCATATAAGTGAAATGACACATTTATATAATATTGATAATTATGACAGACCTGCGGGGGTAATTATCACATAAACTTAGAACGCCATCTTAAGGCTTCATCACGGTACTTGCATGCGATATCCATAAGCTCATTATATTGTGAAGTGATACTGTTTATAACTGCTGCCTGTTCGTCAATCTTGGCCTGACAGGCAGCTAATTTTTTCTGATAGGTGTCTGTAAGAGCTTCTATTCTTGAATTATTGCTGTCGTTTAATGAAGCAATTCTTTGATCACATTCTTTTAATACAGTATTTCGTATATCTTCCTCATTTTTAAGCTCTTTAATATGTCCGATTTCTTCAATAATAAATATCCTGCCAGCGGCATATAGAATAAGTCTGTTACCAGCCTGATATATATGGTATCCTGTTATGTTATTCATACAGTCAGGAAGAGTGACAGGCGTGTTATCTGGGCTTTCATTTGTAAGTGAAAGTGATATACACTGTAGGGCTGTGTGATTAGTAACGGGATTATTTTTCAGGTAAAAAAGAAGCAGCGAATTATTACATCTGCCTATATATGGGTGATACAGCGAAGGTGTGTCAGTTCCATTTACAGTATAAATGCTTTTACTCTCCATAATGTTTTTAACATAAAGAGAATTGTCGGTTGCTATGTAGGTATAGTAAAGAGTGTCATTGTATATACATTCGTTAAGGTGTGACATATAATCGGTGGTAAGGATTATAGGACGTTCAAGACCTCCAAAGTGGGCTATTCTTAAGAATATATTTGAACCGGCAGCATAGATTATAAGCTGTCTGTTATTGCCGATAGAATACACATTTGACATAAGACGACCTCTCAGCCATAGACATAATACTTACTAAAATGTATGGTAGCACATAATTATTTAGAACATATAATATAGTAAGACTGAATAAAGGAAGGAATAAAGCATGGCCAGATGCAAATGTAAAAAAGGTGGCTGCTGCACAAAGATAGTCAGCGATGTTGTTTCTAATATGCCTAATGGATGCTTTGATGTGTGTACCAATCCTATATGTGGTTCACCGGGTGAGTTAAGCCTTTTTGCTCCGCTTATATATGACCAGATAGGTATCAACCTGTGTGCCACATTCCCTGTAGGTGTGGATATATCTGCTGAATATCCGACAGTTACTAATGCAACAGCCAGTGTCATAGATATTTCATATGATTATGGAACGGATAATGTTGTCATAACACAGATACCGGGAAGACCAAACTGTTATTCGGTGAAGCTTTCCAATCTTACGGTAACATTTGCGATTAACTTATATGATGAGAATTGCAGACTGATAGCAACTGAATATCCAACAGCAGTGTATCTTCCTGCTGATACAACGGCTGCAACCTACGATGAGGATGTCAATCCAACATCAGTTGAGTTAGAGATATTTGCGCCTTACGGAGTGTCATATAACAGTAATGCTGGTGGTACCCCGGCATATACACCAGCGCTTAATTATATAGGTTTCCTGTCAAGTGATAACGGAATAACACAGGGACTTAACCTGTATGCTATTCCAAAGGTGCTTGACATTGACACAACCACAGACGAAGTGACAGTAGGCTTGTCGCTCATACTCCAGAGCCTGTACTATGCAGGATACAGGGTTGCAAGTGCAGGAAAGATAGTTACACCAAAGGGCAGTATTGTATCTGAAGAAAATTCGGATGAGTTAAAGTTTGTATGTGGCAATCTTCTTAATCTTGCCATTAAACCACTTGACCTTAGTCCTCCACGTTGTGAGGGCAATCTTAAGAATGACTGCGATACAGGATGTCAGCCGACATGTGAGGAAGACCTGCCACAGTGTCCTTCGGGTTCGTTGTAGCTTAAGGGTGGAGAAAAGGCGTAAGATATTCTTTGCAGCAAAAAGAAACACTTATACCTGATTACGGAATACGTAGAAAATGCATAGGATATTCTTTGCGGTAAAATTAACCGGATAAATATAGAAAATACCAATATACTTCATAAAAATGTCCCGGATAACGGTAAAATGCCTGTCATCCGGGATAAAATATAAATAAAATAGGGAGCTTAGTATTATCACAAACTATCAGCTTGAATATATAATCAAATCAGACCTTCTCAAAAGCGGTAATCTGTGTAATATCCTTATATCCAAGAGCCTGCATCTTATTCTGGAAACGGTGCAGTGCGTTGTCAAATTCTTCGTATGCATTGTAGGTGTCATTAAAGTATGACATAGCCTTATCTGTATCACCGTCTTCCTTGGCCTGCCATGAAAGTGTTGCATACTTATGGAGGGCTTCGTGAGTATGGACAAGAGATATATATTCTTTGCTGTGTAAAAGCTGTTCATCAGATACGCTGTTAAGCCACTTGCCAAGCTTACAGCCGGAAGGGTTATCAACCTGTTTTTTAAGGAGGTGTTCAAAACCTACGATATTATTGTATACACGCCACGTAAGTACGAAATGGTCGACTTCAAATACACGTAACCAGTCCTGGTCTGTTATCTGTGAACAGCCACGTACAAGGTCACTTCTTGTTTTATCAAGGTAACGTCCAACCTTGAATATACGTCGTCCAGTCTGAAGACAGTCGTTAGATAAAGTGTTGTAACTCTGGGAAATATTTTCAATCTGTTTAGAAAAAGCACGGGTAACCTTAGTCTGTGTATCAATATCGTCAAATATACTGTCTACACGTTCACGGATACTGCTTATTTGTTCATTCATCTGTTCCATGGATAAGATGGATTTCTCGACTTTTGAATTACCATCTGCAAGACTTAATGTTGTTTCATCCATAGCAAGGGCAAGTTCATCAATATTCTCTTTTAATTCAGAAACATACTTTACTATATCCTCAGCGGATTGAGAAGTATTACTAGATAACAGACGCACCTGGTCAGCAACAACGGCAAAGCCCTTACCAGCTTCACCAGCTCTTGCAACCTCAACAGATGCATTGAGTGCAAGAAGATTACTCTGGTTGGAAACCTTTTTAACAAGGTCAACAATCTCTTCGATCTTACCAATCTTTCCTTTAAAGTCCTGAACACGCTTATTAATAACTTCGATACGCTTGGATGATTCGGTAACAGCATGTACACTGTCATTCATATCAATAGTTACATTCTGTGATACAGAAAGAACATCATGGGTGTTATCGCGGATATGTCCCATGGCTTCTGATATATTGTCGATAGAATTCTCAAGATGAAGACCAGCAGTTTCCATACTTTTAATAGACTTAGTCTGTGACTCTACCTGTTCAAATGTATCTTTCATAAGACCATTATCGCCAATGACTTCCATAGTTTCATTAAGTCGCATAACAACGGGGTTATTGACCTGCTTTATAGAAAGCAGCATAGCATTAAGCTTATCACCGATAACGGGATCATTAAATGATGAGACACTTACATCACTGAAATCGCCCGCTATAATATTATCAATAGAAACTAATAGTTGTTGTGCATCATTGTCTGATAACACCTGATTTTCTTTTTTTCTGCCAAACATACACTTTATCCTTTTCAATTATAATTTAACCATATTCACGATATTGTTTTAAATATTATAACATAACTTAGGTAAAAATGCATTATAATTATTAAGAAAAGTATAAAAAACTGTGCATTTGTACAAAAATGTATGATGCGTAAAATAAAAGTATTGCAAATACTAACGTGATACTTCATTACCAGCCTTGGCAAATGCAAGCTTCATAACTTCATCAACTGATACAAGGTTAAAGTCACCGCTTACAGTGTGCTTTAAGCAGCTTGCAGCATTAGAGAATTCTACTGCCTTCTGAGGCTCGAAGCCATTGATAAGACTGTAGATAATACCTGCGCAGTAAGCATCACCGGCACCGATGTAATCAAGGATATTCATAAAGAATTCCTGACTATAGTAAGCCTTGCCATCTGTATATATCATAGACTGGAGCTTGAATGTTGTTATAGAAGTTTCAGTTCTCCATACAGATGCAACCATCTTAAAGTTAGGGAACATCTTTGTAAGTTCTTCAGCTATGTAGGCATTTTTCTCTTTATCTGACTTAGATGCATCCATACCGAATATACCGACAGCATCATCTTCATTGGCGATACATATATCAACATATTTACATACTTCGCTCATAACCTTGTTAGCTTTTTCACTTGACCAGAGCTTGCTTCTGTAGTTAAGGTCACAGCTTACAGTTATGTTACGTTTCTTGGCTTCCTTACATGCTTCAATAGTAATCTCGGCCATATTGTCGCTTATAGCTGGAGTTATGCCAGAGAAGTGAAACCATGTAGCACCTTCAAATATAGAATTCCAGTCAAAGTCTTCTTTAGTTGCAAGTGCAAATGCAGAGCCGTTTCTATTGTATATAACATTGGTTGGTCGCTGGCTTGTCTTTTTCTCAAGGAAATATATACCAATCTGGTCACCGCCGCGGACTATTCTGCTTACATCAACGCCATATTGTCTTAATGAGTTCACAGCACTCTGACCGATAGTGTGATTAGGAAGCTTTGTTACATAACGTGTATCAACATTGAAGTTAGCAAGTGATACCGCTGTATTAGCTTCGCCGCCTCCGTAAACAGCTTCATAAGAGTGTGCCTGTGTAAATCTTTCGTTGTTATCAGGTGAAAGTCTTAACATTAACTCACCAAATGTTATAATCTTGTGTTTCATTGTGTTCTCCAATCATCATTAAACTTTAACATAATATTATACAGTAACGTATTGTAGCACATTTTAATAAAAAAGTAATGCGTTTTTTTATTAAGTTTGGTGTTTTTTGTCATATTTTGAAATAACTTTAGATAATTAAGGGGCTTGGTGGGCGCTGTATATAAATTAATTGCAGTGATTTTAAAAATGTAATTGAGTTATAAACAGAGCGAATTTTTTGTGGTTTTACGGGTTTGTGTATTTGAAATATAATAATAATATTCAAAATAAATTTTTTGGGAAAATGAAGGTCAGATAAAGATAGTCGACATAATTAAATATTTAAAGTATAATACGGATAATGCGGTTGTTATATTAAAGAAGCTTTAACTATCAGAGAATTTTAATTATGAAGATAGATAATTATAAATGAGCAAATTTGAAAATGTATAGATTTTGTAATTTTCTTTAATTGTTCATTGTATAGTTTAAATATATAATATATGTATGTATATTAATCAAGAAAGGTTCAACTTATTATGATAAGAAATATAGGTTTAGAAGATATATCTGACGGAAGGTTATACAGTGAAAATGACCTTGTAAGGACGGATACGAATAATTGTAGTGGCTGTAAGAAAATATGCTGTATAGGGATGGGAAAGACTATTGTGCTTGACCCGTATGACTGCTTCAGACTGACTTCAGGAACAGGGAAAGCATTTGAGGCACTTGTTAATGATAATATAGAGCTTAATGTGGTCGATGGGTGTATACTTCCTAATATTAAGATGCAGGATAAAACTAATGCCTGTTCATTTCTTAATACTGACAATATGTGCAGTATCCACGGATACAGACCGGGGATATGCCGTATGTTTCCACTTGGAAGATACTGGGAGGATGATGAGCATTTCCACTACATATTGCAGAAGGGCGAATGTAACAAGGATAACCTCACTAAGATTAAGGTGAAAAAATGGCTTGGTATATCTGATACTGAAAGGTATAATGATTACATTATAAGGTGGCATAAGTACTTAAAGAAGATACAAAGGTCGATGAAGGACTTGTCACAGGAAGAGATAAGGACACTTAATCTGTATAACTTAAAGACTTTCTATATGAAGGCTTATGTGTCAGAGGATACATTTTTTGATGAGGTGAAAGAAAGAATAAATATGTCTGAGGATATGTTTGGACTGTAAAATCGTAAATTATGTATCATGTAGGATAAAAGTATAATTATAAAGAGATGTTTTTGCGAGAAATTTTTTGTTGGGTTCCAGAGTCGTATGGTGGAATAAAAGAATTATTATGGTATAGATGTGTCAGATAAATATTAAGGTGATAAGATATATCAGGAAAGGAAGATAACAGATTATGAAGATAGATTTATTTAAAATAGGAAGCCTGACGGTACACGGTTATGGCTTTATGATAGGCGTAGGTTTTATACTTGCCATGCTTCTGGCAGAATACAGGGCTAAGAAGTTAGGACTAAGGGAGGAGTCAGTTATAGACATCACTATAATAGCGGGACTTTCGGGTTTCCTTGGCGCCAAGCTTTTATATGTAATTGTGGAATTTGATGCATTTGTTAAGAACCCGAAGGCCGTACTTGGTTCATCTGGTTTCGTTGTATATGGCGGAATTATAGCAGGTGTGCTTTGCTGTATGCTTTATTGTAAGATAAAGAAGCTGAATTTTCTTGAGTACTTTGACCTTGTTATGCCTGAAATAGCACTTGCACAGGGATTTGGACGTATCGGCTGCTTTCTTGCAGGCTGCTGCTATGGAAGAGAAACAACAAGCCATTTCGGAGTTGTATTTCCAGCGAGTTCACAGGCACCAGCAGGAGTCAATCTTATACCGACACAGCTTATATCAGCAGGAGCTAACTTTATCAATATGATTATTCTTCTTGTAATAGCGTATAACTTCAGCTATACAGTGGCAAAGAATAAAGGAAAGAACAAGTCACTGCCAGCAGGAGGCATAGGATATATATATATGATACTGTATGGAATAGGACGTTTCCTTATAGAATTCTTAAGGAATGATTATCGTGGTGAAGTCGGCTTCTTATCTACATCACAGTTTATATCAATATTCTTTGTGATATGTGGAGCAGGACTGCTTTTATTCAGCGTGCGTAAGCATCGAGCCGTGCCAGCATAAAGTCAAACAAAGGGCTGTGCTTGCACAAAGCCCTTTGCTTGATTTTATGCTGATAGGGCGAGAGCCCGACAGTCCAAGAAAGCTAACGCTTTCTTGGACTTGCACGGCGAGGGATAAAAAGATTAAAGTGAAATAAAAGAGGTGTGCGTTATGAACAGCAGAGAAGAAGCATTAGAATACGGCTTATCATTTCCAGACACATATGTAGAAACACCATTTCATGATACTAACTGGCAGCTTGTAAGGGTTAAGGGAAGTAAGAAAGCATTTTTGTGGATATATGAAAAAGACGGGTATATTAACCTTAATGTAAAGGCTGACCGTGAGTGGCGTGATTACTGGCGAAGTGCTTTCAGGTCGGTTATTGCGGGATATCACCAGAATAAGGAACACTGGAATACAATCATACTTGATGGTTCAGTACCGGATGATGCTATAAAGACAATGATTAGGGAAAGTTATGAGATTATTACAGACAATCCAACCAAAAGGATATACGAAGCAGTAAAAAAGATACCAAAGGGCAGTGTTGCCACGTATGGACAGATAGCGGAGCTTGCTGGTAATAAAGGTATGGCAAGGGCTGTGGGTAATGCGCTTCATAAGAATCCCGACCCTGATAATATACCATGCTACAGGGTCGTTAATTCAAAGGGGGAACTGTCAGGTGCATTTGCTTTTGGCGGCGCGAACAGACAGGAAAACTTACTTAAGGCAGACGGAATAGAGGTTGTGAATGGGAAAGTCGACCTTAAAGTATATGGAATAAAGTTTTAATAAGATTTTTTTAATGTATCAATCAGCTTCTTTGCAGCTATGCTCAGTGCCCTGCCTTTATCCCACACAAGGCAGACTTCACGCTCAGGGATAGGCTCTACAAGTCTTATAGGCTGGACAGAACCGCTTGTAATGGCACCGGCACAGAGGTCTTCCGGATAGAAGCCTATTCCAAGGTTGTGTTCAACCATAGGAAGCACCTGGTCAGTTGTAGCTGCTTCCATATCAGGAGAAAACTGAAGGTGGTGATTAAGAAAGAACTCAATATATAAGTTTCTTGTAGCTGTATCACTTCCAAGACATATAAATGGAATATTGTTAAGGTCACGCAGGCTTTGCATTCTGGATGCGAGGTCTGCGTATTTGGTTCCACCAATAAGAAGCTCCCTGAAGGAATATAAAGGTTCAGAGTGGTAGTTCTTAGGAATAGTGACAGGTGTGGTGACAACTGCAATATCAGCAAGTCCATTTTCAAGGGCAGTAATAGCCTCAGGTGATGAATGGTTGGATATCTTTAATCTTACGTGTGGATATGTTTCGTGAAATGTTTCAAGCTTATTAAGAAGTATAAGGCGCAGCGCGGTTTCACTTGCACCGATATTAATAAGTCCACGTTCAAGCCCCTTATCCTTGGCAAGCTCACACTCACCAGCAGCAAACTGTTCACATCCGGCAGCAACGTGTTCATAAAGCCTCTGTCCTTCAGGAGTAAGAGATATTCCTCTGTTGGAACGTATAAAAAGCTTACAGCCAATCTCACTTTCAAGATTATTCATACAGCGTGTTATATTAGGCTGGTTGTTATCAAGCATCTGCGCAGCCTTTGTAAAGCTCTTATACTGGGCAACATAATAAAATATTCTATAATAATCGTAACTTATCATACCATAACTCCTCATATAAAAAACATATAACAGACATATTAAATATATGTTTTACATCTTATTTATGGCAAAGTATAATGCTTTTGGTGTAAAAAATCAAGCAATATATGAATTATTTGATGTTTAGGTATTAAAGTGTAAGCCATATATGAAAGGATGATAAAGATATGTTAAAAGCAGTAGTTGGTATTAACTGGGGCGATGAGGGCAAAGGCCGTATAGTCGACCTTATGAGTGAAAAGGCAGATTATGTTGTGCGTTATCAGGGTGGCAATAATGCAGGTCACACAGTTGTTACACAGGAAGGAAAGTTTGTGCTTAATCTTCTGCCATCTGGAATACTTCATCCTGATGTAGTGTGTGTGTTAGGTAATGGAATGGTAATAGACTTAGACCATCTTCGTCATGAAATATCTGTTATGCAGCAGATGAATGTTAAGATAACACCTGATAATCTTAAGATATCAGATAAGGCGACTATATGTATGCCTATGCATGTAAGACAGGATGTACTTGAGGAGGAAAGGCTGTCACAGACCGGGTCAGCATATGGTTCAACAAGAAGAGGAATAGCCTATGCTTATGGTGATAAGTATATGAAAAAAACATTAAGAATAGGTGACATATTAAATATAGACCAGCCATCTGTAAGGCATCGTCTTCAGGTTATTGTTGAGAGCAAAAATCTTATTCTTGAAAATGTATATAAGCAGGATGCAATATCTTATAATGAACTGCTTGAGTGGTGCAAAAATCAGGCACAGTGCTTTAAGGATTATATATGCGATACGTCAAAGCTGTTAAGAGATGCTGCAAAGAATAATAAGAATATATTGTTTGAGGCACAGCTGGGTGCATTAAGGGATATTGATTATGGAATATATCCATATACATCAAGTTCTAATACACTGGCAGCTTACATACCTATGGGAACAGGTCTTATGGGATATAATGTATCACAGGTTGTTGGTGTTATGAAAGCATATTCAACCTGTGTCGGAGAGGGCGGCTTTGTTGCAGAGAAGGCTATGCCGGAAAGCTGGATGGAAGAACTAAGAAAAGCTGGCGGTGAATACGGAGCAGCCACAGGAAGACCAAGAAGAGTCGGACCTTTTGATGCAGTTGCAAGCAGATATGGCATAATGTGCCAGAATGTTGATGATATAGCACTTACAAAGCTTGATGTATTAAGTGAATTTGAAACTATTCCGGTCATAACAGCATATAGTATAGACGGAAAAGTAACTAAAGACTTCGTGACAGACAGCCGTCTTGAAAAGGCTAAGCCGGTTATAGAGGAGCTCCCGGGATGGAAATGTGATATATCAGGCTGTAGAAACTGGGAAGAGCTTCCGGAAAATGCAAAAAAATATATTCTTATACTTGAAAAGCTCATAAGTCATAAGATACATCTTGTATCAACAGGCGCAGAAAGAGAAGAATATTTATTAAGAGATTAATAAGAATTAGTAGTTTACATATAAAAAGTTACAGGCAGAAAGATGAGGAAAAGATATGAGACATTTGATTGACCCTAAAGACTTATCAGTGGAGGAAACAGGAGATATACTTGCACTTGCTGAAAGAATACGTGATAATATGCCGGCTTACAGTGAAGCCGCCAAGGGAAAGAAGATAGCAACATTATTCTATGAGCCAAGCACAAGAACAAGACTTTCATTTGAAACAGCTATGTTAAATCTTGGTGGAACAGTTATAGGTTTTCCGTCTGCCGATGTATCAAGTGTCAATAAGGGTGAAACAGTTGAAGATACTATCCGTGTAATAAGCTGTTATGCTGATATTGTAGCTATGAGACATCCTAAAGAGGGCGCACCGATGCTTGCTTCATTATATTCAAGGATACCTGTAATTAATGCAGGAGATGGCGGTCACAGTCATCCTACACAGACTATGATTGACCTTATGACAATTAAGTCAAGAAAAGGAAGACTTGATAACCTTACAGTAGGGCTGTGTGGTGACCTTAAGTTTGGCAGGACAGTACATTCACTTGTAAAGAGCCTTTCAAGGTATAAGGGCAATAAGTATGTATTTATATCACCAGAAGAACTTAAAATGCCTGACTATATGATACAGGATGTACTCAATAATGACAGTAGTGTATACAAAGAGTCAAGACAGTTAGAAGAGATACTGCCAGAACTTGATGTACTGTATATGACAAGAGTGCAGAAGGAGCGTTTCTTTAGTGAGGATGAGTATATAAGGCTTCGTGACTGCTATATACTCAATGCAGAAAAGCTTAAGAAAGCACCACAGGATATGCCTGTACTTCATCCGCTTCCAAGAATCACAGAGATAGCAGCGGATGTAGATAAAGACCCAAGGGCAGCATATTTTGAACAGGTTCAGAATGGAGTGTATGTAAGAATGGCACTTATAATGGCTCTTTTAGGGCTGACAGACCCCGTAACAGGAAAGAAAGTTATATAAAAGCCGCTACATAAACCTGATTCATATGGAATGAAATTTAAGATATGCAGGCAATAAAAATAAGAAAATTGCTGCCACATAAGAATAATATACACTAAATAATGTATATTTCTTATGTGGCAGCCTCTTTTTATACAAGCTTATATAATCTTTAATAATCAAATCATTTATAAAATATTATAACACTTTAGATAAGAAGTCCTTAAGTCGTACGCTCTTAGGTGTGTCAAAGAATGATACAGGGTCGCTGTCTTCCTCAATACGTCCTTCATTGATAAACATACATCTTGAAGATACTTCCCTGGCAAATCCCATCTCGTGAGTTACAACAATCATAGTCATGCCAGATGCGGCAAGCTCTTTCATAATAGAGAGAACTTCGCCAACCATCTCAGGGTCAAGGGCAGATGTAGGCTCATCAAAAAGCATAATCTCAGGGTTCATGGCAAGTGCTCTTGCTATGGCAACTCTCTGCTTCTGACCACCTGATAACATATCAGGATAAGAGTCAGCCTTATCAGAAAGACCTACTCTTTTAAGAAGTTCCATTGCCTTGCTGTCAGCTTCTTCCTTAGACATAAGTCCAAGCTGTATAGGTGCAAGAGTAATATTTTTCTTAATAGTCATATTAGGAAAGAGGTTGAAATGCTGGAATACCATTCCAATACTCTGTCTTAACTTATCTACATCAACACCTTTTTCAGTAAGGTCATTGCCTTCATATATAATGTGGCCTGAGGTAGGAACTTCAAGCAGGTTTAAAGACCTTAAAAATGTGGATTTACCACAGCCGGAAGGTCCGATTATAGCGATAACTTCGCCCTTCTTTACAGTAGTGTTAATATCCTTTAATACTTCGTGGTCGTCAAAAGTCTTTTTAAGATTTTTAACTTCAAGAATTACATTAGTGTCGCTCATTGCTTCTTAATCTCCTTTCAAGTTTCTTAACAAGTGATGAAAGAATAACAACTAATACAAGATAGATGATGGCTACACCAAAGAGTGGAAGCATTGGGTCATAAGTTATGCTTCGGATAATATCACCACCACGAGTAAGGTCGTTAAGTCCTATATAACCACTGATAGAAGTTTCCTTTAATAAAACGATGAATTCGTTAGCAAGTGCAGGTAAAACATTCTTGAAAGCCTGTGGAAGGATAACAAGAGTCATAGTCTTTCTATAGTTAAGACCAAGGCTTCTTGCAGCTTCAAACTGTCCGTTGTCAATCGACATAATACCTGAACGGAAGATTTCGGCTACATAGGCACCTGAGTTAATACCAAATGCAAGTATGGCAACAAGTATCTTGCTTATATGTACTGAGCTGAATATTACATAATATATAATAAGTAACTGTACCATAGTTGGTGTACCACGGATTACAGTAAGGTAAATATTACATAAGAAGTTAAGCACCTTCATACCGCCTGTTTTATCGTGGTTAGACCTTACAATCGCTATAAGGAAACCGATAACAATACCCATAATAGCAGCACATAATGCTATGATTAAAGTATTCTTAAGACCAGTTAAAAGGTATTCATATCTTCCATCATTAATAAAGTCAGTCTTGAACTTCTCTGCAAAGCTCATTCCGTGACCGGCTGCATCATTGTTTCTTACAATGACAACCTGGCTTGAAGTAGTGTATGGTATAGTGAAATCTATATTTTTCTTACGTTCATCTGTAACAGTTATACCAGATATACCCATATCAACCTTGCCAGAAGATACAGCAGTTATGATAGAATCAAATTCCATATCTTCAACTGAAAGCTTCATGCCAAGATAATCAGCTATGGCATTGGATATATCTATATCAATACCGCTTACTTTTCCGTTGTTATAGTATTCGTATGGTTCAAAGTAAGCATTTACAGCGATAGTAAGAGTACCATTCTCACCAGCACTCTTAGGTATGTAGGCTTCCTTTGAAGGATTTTCGCCAATATAGTTATTTATTATAGTATCAATAGTACCATTATTAATAAGTATATTAAGAGCTTCATTTACAGAAGAAGTGAAAGAACTGTTGTTTTTTGCTATACATATAGCATATTCCTCAGTTACGAATTCTTCATCAAGTATGCAGAGGTCGCTGTTAGAGCTTACAAATGCTTTGGCAGGCTGTGCATCGATAACTACGGCATCAATCTTTCCCTGCTTAAGTGCCTGAATGGCATCATTTCCTTTGTTAAATCGTTCAACCTTAGTGTTAGAACCATCAGTTTCCATATCAGAAACATATATATCACCTGTGGTTCCTAACTGTACGCCGACAGACTTACCAGCAAGGTCATCTACTGAAAATACTGTGTTTTCAGGAATGTTGCTTTTACCACAGGCAGTAAGTGAAAGTGTGGCAGTAAGCATCATAAGAATAACCGTGGAAAGCATGCATATGCGTTTGAATACGGAGATTTTTTTCTTATTCATTATATATCCTTTCTTGTGCTCTGATATCTGGTTGGATTCGTGCATATAGCAAAGCAGATATCATTATAGTTGGGGCTTTTGACCACAACATCATAATATTATAATTATACACTTAAGTTACATAATATTGCAAGATACCAGAGTCAAAAGGTCTAAACCCACATGAGCTTGCTCATAGGTGGGTGAATGACCTTGTGACCC
>OIDS01000370.1_pt1 | contig 23201 bp, 20 predicted proteins | sample 1581491 | NCBI WGS metagenome assembly OIDS01 (sample SAMEA3882553, study PRJEB24775) | human gut metagenome | biome: human-associated habitat; feature: intestine environment; material: feces | place: Netherlands | collected 2009/2010
CACTGCCTTTTGTCGGGGTGTCTAGCCCTCCAAGCATATGAAGTAATGTACTTTTACCGGAACCTGACTTTCCAACAATTGCGACAAATTCTCCCTGCTCAATCTGAATGTCCACCTGATTGACCGCTTTGACCTGATTCTCACCTGCGCCATAAAACTTACAAAGCTGCTTGGTTTCTAATATCACACTCATGTGTTGCCTCCTTTTCAATTCTGTAAAGCGTACCTTTTCAGCACGCTTTCTTTGCCTGTTTATATATTTGGTCATTTTTCAACCTACATCCAAATTGTATCAGGATAATCTTTCATTTCACTTTCAAAAAACGAGCAGAAGTCTTACAGAATTGTAAGATTTCTGCCCACTTAAAATTTAACCAACATATGGTAATTGAATCACAAACGTGCTTCCTTTTTTCTTTTTGCCGGAGGTTACCATGATTGTACCTCCGTGTTTTTCGATAATTTCTCTCGATAGAAAAAGTCCGATTCCTGTACCACTCTTTTCCATGACCTCCTTGGAACTTCCTCTGTAAAATCGTTGAAAAATTTTGTGATACTCATTCTGCGGAATACCAATTCCCTGATCCTCAATTTCCATTCTTACAAGATCGTTTCTTTTTTGTAACCGGATAAATATTTTTGAACCACACGGACTGTACTTGACCGCATTATCCAGAACGTTGATCACAGCTTCACCAAGCCACCTTTTATCCTGCATAATCGTGCATGTTTCCAGCTCTTTTTCATAGTCAAAAACGAATTCAATTTCTTTCTCATCCGCTTTAGGATAAGTGCGGTTCACAGCAGATATGACAGTATCCATAAGCGGAAGTTTTTTCTTATTAATCTGAATCAGTCCAGTTTCCATCTTGGATATTTCAAGAAGCGACTGCAATAATGTCTCCAGTCCATCCAGAGCACTCCGACAACGGATACGAAACTCCTCCTGTTCTGTGGCACTTAAGTCATTCTGCATCAGCACACTAAAACATGTATCCAAAGCTGCAACCGGTGTCTTTAACTGGTGAGAGATATCAGAAACCATTTCTTTCGTGCTCTCTTTTTCTTCCCGTGCTTCTTCCTTTAGCAACTGAATATGATGTCCGATTGCTTCAAGCTGGTCATTCAATTTTTCCAGTTCTGCATGATTTTCCGTTTTCAGTAAATCATCAAATTTATTTTCACGGAATCTGATCAGAATTTCTTCCAACTGGTCTAAAATTTTCTGATGACACGCATCTTCTTTTTTCTTCCAATAAAGTAAAAAAGTCAAAAGAAGCACGCATATCACAGTGCTTACAGCACCGGTCACCATAACCTGATGCCGGAATTGCATATAAAATGCATTCCCTTTATTTCCCCAGTATCCATATTGCTCCAATAATCGCCTTCCCTGTTCGTTGGTTTCAATATCCTTATCCTTAAGCAATTCCGAAACAGCATCCAGCCCGGAAAATTCTTCCTTTGCAGCAATCTCTGTCATAAGATTCATTTTATATTTATAATCTTCATAAAACACATACGTGGTAAAGCAATTTAATATTGCAAACAATAATATGACAGGTAATACCAAGGAGAGCACTACTGTAATCTTCTTGCGATATCTCTTTGTCACTGCCTTACCTCCTGATTCCATATATACCCAAGACCTCTGATATTCTTTATATAGACCGGTGCAGCCGGATTGTCTTCGATTTTCTCACGGAGTCTTCTGATATTGACAGCGATTGTATTTTCATCCACAAAATCCCCTTCCAGATCAAACACATTTTCCAATATTTGTGTTTTTGAAAGAATCTGTTTCGGATTCTGAAGAAAAAAAGTCAGCATTTTCAACTCCGTTTTTGTCAGACTGATTTCACGACTCTTTATCAGGACTTTCATTTCTCCTGCGATAAATACGATATCTCCCGAAATCATCTTTCCGGCTTCCGTTTTCTCCTGTCTGCGGCGGAAATGTGCTTCTATTTTCAAAAGAAGTACCGAAAGACTAAACGGCTTTGTAATATAATCATCTGCCCCTGCTTCATATCCCATGACCTGATCCATCTCCTGATCTAGTGCTGTAAGACAAATAATGTATGTATTATAATTGCATCTCATCCACCTTACAAATTCCAGTCCATTCCCATCCGGAAGATTCACATCACAAATGGTAACATCCACATTATTATCACTTGCAATTCTTTTCGCTTTTTTCACTGATTCTGCTGAAAAAACCTCATATCCGGATTTTTTCAGTGAAAATGTAATTCCACGATTTAAATTTTCATCATCTTCAACCACGAGTATACCTGGCATAGCATATGCACCTTTCTTTATTAACTATCTTGCATTTGCTGGCTGTATCAGAGGACAGATGGCCACATAATCTTCCACTCAAAGTACTCTGCCTGTGTGATCTCTCCTGCATACAACTTCTTTTGAACTGCGGCCCAATCCTTTAGGAAATCATCCAGAATCGTATCATCAAACCACATCGCCACCGGGGAGCGCGGCGGCCAGTTATCGTTGTCATCATAGTGCAGCGCAAGGTTTGGGTTGGCATTATACCGCGCTGTGCCGCGCTCGGTGGGAACCAGCTTGATAACGCCGGGTTGCTCCTCGTCCAGCCAGAAAAGCTGCTCCAGAATATCGTTTGCCGGGCCGTTTCCGCCATCGGAAAGTGCCAACGGGGAAACACGCAAAGCCTCTGCTATCTGATTTAGCAGGGGCTTTTTTGGTACGCGGTAACCCATTTCGTATTGTGCAATGCGGTTTGCACTGAGGTCGACCAACTCGCCCAACTCTTTCTGGGTCATGCGGCGGTGCTGGCGGATGCGCTTGATTTTCTCTCCGATGTTCATTTCGTTCACTCTCTTCGCAGGATTTCCTTTATTGTACCACACCATAACATAAAAGCGCAGTATCCTATATTTACATCGCAAATATGCGAAAGTTGAAATTCAAGGATGGTGATCGAATGGATTGTAAAGAAATCAGAGAAATGTACAAGCTCATGTTTGCGGAGTACCCGGACATTGTAACGGTCAAGGATCTGCAAGCCATGCTGGGCATCAGCCGCCATGCGGCCTATGACCTGCTGGGAGAGGGCGAGATCAGCTGCATCCGGCTGGGAAACGCCTACAAAATCCCCAAAATCAATGTGATCAATTATGTTCTGAAAAGTCCGTGCGGTCAGAAGCGCGTGAGCGCGTAGGAGCTGCCTTGATTCTGGTAAGAGCACCTCCCCGTCTCAAATAGATTCGGCACCTTGAAAACTGCATATCCGACAAGCAAGGTACATTCACCACATTGCCGTCAACTTACGAGTACGGCAGCGCAGACAGAGTACGCGCCATGACTGCCACCGGGCACGAGCGATTCAATCTCTGATAAACACCCCGTGGCGGAGTGGAGCGCAATGACAGATGTGGTCGTAAAGATACTTCCGTCCAGTCACAGTTCACACAATGAGGGCGGCAGGCAGAGAACCTGGCTGGGGTAAAAATACCCATAATGCCGTTGCAGCCGAACGGCAGCCTTGCGAATCGTCCCCACAGCTGGGGCAAGGTGGGCAAATGCAGCTGTGAATCGAAATGTTATCCCGAAAGTGTACTGAACGGATTCACTTTTTCCAGCCCAGTAAAAGTAGTGAATCAGAACAGTATACTTTCGGGAAATTTATTGGAAGTGAATCAGATTTGATTCACAATTCAGAGGGAAAGGTGTAAAAGTGAATCAGTTCTGATTCACTCGCAGTAACCGCCCAAATCCGCCCGGTGTGGGGCAGATGCCACACGCAGCACACGGATACGAAACAGCCAACGCACCCGCCGTTTGGCGCGTTTGTGGGGCTGTGGGGCGGCGTGAGCCGTACAACTTAACACTGGAGAATAAAACTTACTACACACAAAAAGACGATAGTATGAGATAATAGATATATACCAAAACAGAAAGGACGATGCGAATGAATTATGAAAAACTTCCAAAAACGATCTCCGCCGAAGAACTCCTCTCCACGCCGCTGCCGCCGGTCAAGTGGATCATCCCCGATTTGCTCCCAGCCGGTCTTGCACTGTTTGCCGGCCCCAGCAAAGCAGGCAAAAGCTGGCTGACCTTGTGGCTGTGCTTGCAGGTGGCGCAGGGAAAGCCTATGTGGGGACGCGAAATAGAGCCGCACACCGTGCTTTATCTATCTCTGGAGGACACCTTCAACCGCCTGCAAAAGCGCCTTCTCCAGCTTGTGGGCAGCGAAGAAGCCCCCGAACGGCTGGTCATGCAGACGGAATGCAGCAACATCGGGCAGGGGCTGGAAGAACAGCTCACCAGCTTCCTCTATCAGCATCCGGACACCGGGCTGATTGTCATCGACACCTTGCAAAAGGTGCGTTCCAGCGACCAGAACAACAGTATGTATGCCAGCGATTACACGGAAATCAGCGCGTTAAAGGCATTGGCGGACAAGTATAACATCTGCATTTTGCTGATCCACCATCTGCGCAAACAAGCCGCAGACGATCCGTTCCAGCAGATTGCGGGTTCCAACGGTCTGATGGGTGCGTCCGATACCAGCTGGGTCATGCAGTGCAAACGCATGAGCCAGACCGCCAGCATTTTGGTGACCGGGCGTGATATGGACAACAAAACACTGCGCCTGCACGAAGAAAACTGCGTTTGGATTCTGGACGAGGAAGAAAGCACCGAACAGATTGTCGCAAAAGCAGTTCCCGGATATATTTGGAAGGTGGCTGACTACATCGATAGTGTCGGAACATGGCAAGGCACGGCTACCGAATTGCTCTCCGCAGCCGATATCGAGGGCATTTTGCCCCACCAGCTGACCCGGAAAATCGTGGAACACTTCGATACCGTGTTTACGCCAAGAGGCATCCGCTATGAAACCCACCGCACCTCGCAGGCGCGGCAGATGAAGTTCTCCCATGACGGAAATGACGCAGATGACGCTAATGACGCTGAAATTGACATAACCCAGCTTTTCAAATGGGATATCTCACAAACAGCGTCATCAGCGTCATTAGCGTCACAAAGGTCGCGTAAGGAGAGCAAGCATGGGCGAAGTGTTGCCACAGGGCAACCCGCCGAAAAGCCTACGGGGACAGCCCCGAACCCCTGTGAGGCTGCTGGCGCATGAGAAAGCGCAGCGTTGGAATCAATGTCCGCGTCAGCGTCACTGAGAAACGAAAAATGACGCTGATGGCTAAACGGTGCGGGTTATCACTTTCGGAATACTTACGCCAGCGGGCGCTGGGATATGAACCGGGCGAACACCCGCCCACGGAGGTATTTGATGTATTGGATAAGATTGACGAAATTGCAGAAAACTGTTCGGTGCAGGATGGCGTTGCCATCAATGCACAGACCGACTGCTTGAGGAATTTGCTCATTGGCAGCAACTAAGATTTGGACAATCAAGGACAGCTTACAGCGTGTCCTTGACTATGCGGCCAACCCGAACAAGACCGAATATGATGCTCTTGCCCAAACTCTCCACTATGCAGAAAATGATACCAAGACCAAGCTGAACGAGAGTGCCCAGCTTGTCACCGGCATCCATTGCAGGGCGAACCATGCGTGGGAAGATATGCGGACCGTACAGGAACGCTTTGGTAAAACAGACGGCGTGGTGGCGCTCCATGCCTACCAAAGCTTCCGCGAGGGTGAGGTCACCCCGGAGCAATGCCATGAGATCGGCGTGGCACTGGCCCGCAAGGTCTGGGGCAAGCGCTTTCAGGTGCTGGTCGCCACTCACATGAATACGAATAACCTGCATAACCACTTCGTTATCAATTCCGTATCGTATGTGGACGGCAAGAAGTACGAGCAGCGCCGCAGCCAGTATGCCGAGTTCCGGACGGCATCTGACAAGCTATGCCGGGAGTACGGCTTGTCGGTGGTGGAGCAGCCCAAGACCAAGGAACCGGCGCGGTACGCCCGGATGCGGGAGGCTATCAACCATGCCTGTGAGGATGCCAGCACCGCCGAGGAATTTCACAGAGCGCTGTATCGGCAAGGGTATATTTTCGGCAGTAATCCTAACCGTAGGTACGCAACCATCCGGGCGCGGGATGGTGGTCGAGCCGTGCGCCTTTATAGGCTGGGAGAAGAATACGATTTACCTGCCATAGATGACCGACTGCGCGGAAATTACCTGTTGTATGGACCAAGGCTGTATGAGCTGAAACACCCGCCCCGGCAGTATACGCTGAAACGATATCGCCCCAAGGATAGCTATGCGGGAAAAGGTGTTCTAGAAATTTTCCTTGATGTGTTCTTTGGTGAATCCCAGATGCACCGCTTGTATCTGTACTACTGTTATCAGTTGGGTATCCTGCCCAAGAAACAGCAGCCCCGCATCAGCCGCCCGGAACTGGAGCACATCTGGAAAGACACCGAGAAAATCCTTGCAGAACACGCCTTTGTTCACGACCACAAGTTTCCATCTTTGCAGGCAATCGTGGACTACCGCAAGGGCTTGTCCCAGCGAATGGAAACTCTTGCCGCACAGCGTGCCGAGGTCGTCAAGCAGATGCGCCGTAAGGATGCTCCGCCGGAGTTGGCTGACCAACGCATGGCGTTGACCCGCAAGATTGCGGAACTCCGCAAAGAGGACAAGATTGCAGAGGGAGCCATCAAGCGCATCCAAAGAACACGCGAATCCAACCGTATTGACCGGGAAAACCGAATGCCGCAACATCCCAGACTACGCCGCCGCAGACGGGAACAGGAGCGCGAATGATGTCAGTTTGCACCCAATGTGCAGGACGGTTCTTGTGCAATTCTGTGAATAGCTTTCTGGCAGGATTGCTGGTATCGTTGTACCGAACCCAAAATGCAGCAACTTGAAAAAAAGGAGAGATGCCTATGGTAGCAGGACGCTTACAGGAGAAAAACGGATTTTATTACATCGTGCTGAGTTACACGGACTCGGCGGGCAAACGCCGTCAGCCGTGGATCGGCACAGGGCTGCCCGTCAAGGGCAACAAGAAGCGCGCCGAAAAAATGCTGGCAGAAACGCGAAAGAACTTCACGATTCCCAAGGGTCAGGTGTCCGAACTCAGCCCCGATATGGCATTCAGCGACTATATGCGGTACTGGCTGAAAATGATGCGCACAGCCGTAACGGAAACTACTTACTCGTCCTATTGCTTCAATGTGGAAAAGCACATCATTCCCTACTTTGAACCGCTGGGCGTAACGCTGGCAGGGTTACAGCCGCGCCAGATTCAGAGCTTTTATCTGCACGAAGCGGAAACGCTGAAAAACACCTCTATCCTGCGATTCCACGCCAATCTTCACAAAGCGCTGAAATACGCCGTGCGCATCGACCTGATAGCCAGCAACCCGGTGGACAAGGTAGACCGCCCCAAGCCGCAAGCGTTCATGGCAAGCTATTACAGCGCCGAGGAAATGGAAAAGCTCTTTGAAGCCGCCCAAGGGCATAAGCTGGAACTGATTATCCAGCTTGCAGCCTTTTACGGCTTGCGCCGCGCCGAGGTGATGGGCTTGCGGTGGGAGGCCATCGACTTTGAAGCCAAGACGCTGACCATCCGCCACATCGTGACCAGTACCCGCATCGACGGTAAGAAAATTCTGGTAGAAGCTGACCGAACCAAAACAAAATCCAGTCTGCGCACCTTGCCGCTGGTCGACCCGATTGCGGAACGCTTAAAAGCCGTCAAAGAACAGCAGGAATACAACCAAAAAATCTGCGGCAACTGCTATAATCAAGAGTACCTTGGCTATGTATTTGTAGATGCAATGGGAAACCTGATCCAGCCGGATTCTGTGACGACGGGCTTTCCGCAACTGCTGAAAGAGAATGGTCTGCGCAGGATCCGATTCCACGACTTGCGCCACCCGTATGTCAAGCACACGACAAAAATTTTTAGCTTGCGCTTGATGGATTTTCAAGCGCAGGCTTATCCTGATGCTCGGCGAAAAACTCGCGGAGCTTGTCAGCTTCATCGGGGAGGACAAAGCCGAATCCCTGTCCGTCCATTCTGCAATAGAAAGCAATTTCCATGTCTGCCACCTCAAGCGAAAATGTCTTGGATTTTATATGCGATCTCAATGCGCTTATCGGGGTACACCAGCACCCGGTCGATCAGCAGTTCAGCCAGCTCGGTGGTCAGCGTGTCCGCATCGAAAATCGCCTTGGACGCTTCCTTTCGGCTGTCCTGCCGTACCTGTTCGTCCTGCTTCTGCTTCGCCTGTGCCAATACTGCGGCATAGGCGTTTTTTGTTTTCAGCAGCAGCTCGTCACACGCGGCCTTTTCTGCCTTGTAGGTGTTCAGGTCGATCTCACCCATAAGATAGCGTTCATACAAAGTGCGCTTGCCGTCTTGCAGTGCCTCGATCTGCTGCTCATATTCGGCGCGTTCCGGTACGGAAGCATCCACCCGAAGCGTACCATCCGGGGCAAGCGGTGCGGCGGCTTCCATCTGCTTTTTCAGCGTCAGGAATACCGTCTGCTCCAGCTCTGCGGCATTGAGGCGCATCTTGTGGCAGCGGCTTTCTACGTCCGCCTCGGAATGGCGGCAGTGATAATATGAGGTTTTCTGCATGGTGCGGGACAGCGCATGACCGCAGCAGCCACAGAAAGCTTTGCCTTTCAGCGGGTAGTCCCGCTTTTTCTTGTTTGGCTGGGAAAAGCGGAGCTGGCTGGCCTGCACGGTATCAAACACGGCTTTCTCAACGATGGCCGGGTGATGGTCGGGGATGATGTACCACGATTCTCTGTCCTTCAGGCGGCTTCTGGTGCCGCCTACTTCGAGAACTGCCCGCTTGCCGATCACATACACGCCGGTGTAGCGTTCGTCCTCCAAAATGCGGAGAATGGTGGACGCACTCCAAATCCCGTGACAGCGGGAAATATCGTGGGTATGATTGCCATGCGCCGCTTTGTACTGGCCGGGGGTGGGGATGTTTCTGCGGAACAGCTCTCGCGTGATGGCGGTGGCGTTGATGCCCTCGGCGGCAAGCTGGAAGATGAGCTGCACAACGGCAGCGGCCTCCGGGTCAGGCTCCATTCTGCCATCGGCGCTTTTGCGATAGCCGTAGGGACAGATTTTGCTCTGATACTCGCCGCGCTGCATCTTGGCGTACTTGGCGCTCTTGGTCTTGATGGACATATCGCGGCTGTAATATTCGCTGATGAGATACTTGAATGCTACGTCCATGCCGCCGGTGTCACCCTTGAATTTGCTGCTGTCAAAATCGTCGCTGATGGAAATGAAGCGGGTATGGAACAGCGGGAACACGCGCTCGATAAAGTAGCCGGTTTCAATGCTGTTTCGCCCGAAGCGGGAAAAATCCTTGACAATGATGCAGTCGATCTGATTGGCCCGCACCAGCTCAATGAGCTTCTGTACCTGCGGACGCTCAAAATTCGTGCCGCTGTACCCGTTGTCGATGAACTCCATGATCTCCGCGTTCAGGGCTTCGGGCATGGACGCCGCGTACTCGTGGAGAACAAGGCTCTGATTCTCAATGCTCAGGCTGTCGTACTTATAATCTTCAATGGAGAGGCGGATGTAGAGGGCAATTACATATTTCTGCATTGTTCCAGCACCTCCGCATAGGTTTCAAACTCGCTCTGGAAGCGATAGCGCACCGTAATCTGCTTGTCGTGGGATACCTCAATGCGGTCGATCAGTCGCTCGATGAGTGCGCCGGTCAGCGCACAGTCGGTCTTGATTTGTGCGGCGTCCTGTTCCAACGCCCGGTGCTGCTCAATCTGCGTATCTATCGTTCGCAGGCCGTCCTCTAACTGTTCCATTTCCACGGAGAGGTCGGCAATGCGGCTTTCATACTTTTCCTTGTAGTCAAAGTATTCATCCTTGGTGAGAACGCCTTGGACGAGGTTTTCATATAAGCTCCGCACGATACCGCGAAGCCGCTGGATTTCCTGTTTGCGGCTGGTGATCTTCTCCCGCAGCTCAGCGCGGTCAGCGGCCTGCCGGGGCAGTTCTGCAAGGGAGAGGGTGTATTGCCCCAGCGCCGTATCAAGCGCGTCCTGAAGCATATCTGCCAACATATCCAGCAACGCATCCTCGCGGATGGTCACGCCGGGGCAGACATCCTTGCTGATTCGGCTCTGGCTCAGACAATGGTAGAAGTACACATCGTCGGACTTCTTGCGGATGTTTCTCTGCCGGTGCAGGCTGCCGCCGCAATGGGCGCAGAACACCTTGCCTTTGAGAAGATTCGGCGTGAAGGCTTTGACCTCCCGCGCCTTGGCGCGGCTGGCGGTCTGATTGAGAATTTCCTGCACCGCCGCGAACTGTTCCCGGCTGATGATGGCCTCATGGGTGTCCCGCACCACCGTCCATTCCTCGGCATCGGCCTTGACCTGCCGGTGATCCACGGTTTTGGTCTGCCCCTGAACGAGATCTCCGGTGTAGACCTCGGAGCGGAGAATAACGCCGACTGTTCGGGTTTGCCACTTGCCGCTGCCGAGCAAATTTTCGTGGGTGATCTTGCCCTGCATCTTCTTATAGTGGCTGGGAGTGAGAACGCCCGCTTCATTCAGCCGCACGGCGATGGTATTGAGGCCAGCACCCTCGGAAGCCCAACGGAACATCCGCTGCACCACGACGGCGGCAACGGGGTCGATGATAAGCTGGTGGCAATCGTCCTCGGCTTTCAGATAGCCGTAGGGAGTACGCGCACCGATGAACTTGCCGTCCTTCATGGCCTGCCGCTGCTGCGCTCTGATCTTTCGCCCAATGTCCAAAGCGTAGGCTTCGTTTATCATGTTCCGCAGCGGAATGATGATACCGGAATGGGCGTCCTCCGGGTTGGCGGTGTCGAAGTTTTCATTGACCGCAATGAAGCGGATGCTGCGGATGCGGAAATACTGCTCGATGTAATAGCCGGTGTCAATGGTGTTTCGGCCCAAACGGGAGAGGTCTTTCACAATGACGCAGTTGACGTGACCGGCCTCAATATCCGAGAGCATCTGCTGAAAGCCCGGACGGTGGAAGTTTGTCCCGGTCGCGCCGTTGTCGATATAGGTATCGTACACGCTGATCTCCGGGTACTGCTCCAGATAGCGGGCAATAATCATCTGCTGGGTTTCAATGGATACGCTGTGCGTGTGGGTATCCTCCACCGAAAGGCGGACATAGATCGCGGCGCGGCAAGCGGCGTCGGCCTCCTGCACGGCTACCGCAGCCGTTTCTTTTCTGCTTTTCCTTGCCATGCTCAGCCCACCTTTCTCTGTTCGTAATCTTTCTGCTGCGCAGCCAGCGCCAGAAGCTGCAACGCCTTTTTATATTCGTCCTCATGGGTAAAGGTAATATCCAGCTCCTTTTTCCCACGGACGCGGATGCTCTGTACCATGTGAATGAGCGCCCTGCGGTCTAAGGTTTCCAGCGTGGAGAACTGCGTAAACTGTGAAATCCAGCGGTTGCGCTCACTCCGGTTTTCCAGCACCTCCGTGAGTTTTTCCTTGAGAACGCGGACGCTCTCGCGGATGTCCTCGGCCTGCTTGGTGTACTTGGCCTTGTAGGAGGCGTATTCTTCCTTGGTAAGCATACCTCCCACAAGGCTTTCATAGAGCCGTGCCTTGAACTCCAGCACCTGCTCCAACCGGCGCTCGTTGTCGGTGATGTGGTCGCTGTATTCCTTGGCAAGTGCCTGATTGATGCTGGACTGGTCAATGCCGGTCAGCAGCGCCTCCAGCGAAGCAATATTACCGATATAGGCTTTCAGGCTGTCTCGCACACAGTCGATCAGGCTGCTTTCTTTCAGCATGACCGGATGGGCGCAGCCCTTTTTCTTGCCGGTTGGACAATAATAGTAGTGGTACTCCTTGCCGTTCGCACGGTTGGTCTTGCGGGTCATGCGGCTTCCGCAGCACCCGCAGATCAGAATACCGGAGAACAGGTACACCGTGTCCTCGTTGGGAGAAGTGCGGGTATCCAGCCCCTTGATGCGCTGCACCAGCTCAAAATCCTGACGGGCAATCAGCGCTTTATGGGCATCCGGGACGCGCACCCACTCGGAGGCGGGGCGCTGCTCCATCTGCTTGATCTTGTAATGCGGCGTACCCTGTTTGCCCTGCACCAGCGTTCCGGTATAGGTTTCATCCTGCAAGATGCGGATGATGGTGGTAGCCGACCATTTGCAGTCAGTCTTGTCCGCATAGCCCTTTTTCGCGTAGGGCAGGCCGTTGTTCTTCTTGTAAGCCAGCGGGGAGAGAATACCCAGCCGGTTCAGCTCTGATGCGATCTTGGAGGCGCTTGCGCCCTCCAGCCGCATACGGAAAATGTCGCAGACAACGCGGGCAGCGTAGGGGTCAGGGACGAGCAAATTCTTGTTGTCCTCGGCTTTCATGTAGCCGTACACCGGGAACGCGCCGACGAAATCGCCATTGCGCCGCTTCACGTCCAGAGAAGAACGGGTCTTGATGGAAATGTCCCGGCAGTAGGCTTCATTCATAATGTTCTTGACCGATACGGTCAGATCATCGCCGCTGTCGTGGGCGGTGTCGATGCTGTCGGTGATGGCAATGAAGCGCACCCCGTAGGCCGGGAATACCCGGCGCAGATACCGGCCAGTTTCGATGTACTCGCGCCCCAGCCGGGAGAGGTCTTTTACAATGACGCAGTTGATGTTGCCATCGGTGACATCCTGCATCATTTCCTTGAACGCTGGGCGGTCAAAGATGATGCCGCTGTATCCATCGTCGATCTTTTCGGAAACGACCTCAATATCCGGGTTGCGCTCTACAAAGTTTTCAATGAGCTTGCGCTGATTGGAAACGCTGTCGCTTTCGCTGGAATGATCGTCGGTGTAGGACAGGCGGATGTAAGCGGTAGCTTTGTATTTAGGCATGAAAAAGCACTCCTTTCTCCCGGACTGCTCCCGCATGAAAAGAGTGGTTATCTGGCTATTTGGTTTTCATCCTTTTCCACACCGATCATAGCACTCTCTGCGGAAAAAAGCGAGGATGTCGCTCAGCGCAAAATGCCTTGCAGACATTCCTCCAACGTAACGCCGTTCCCGGCAAAGCAGGCGTTTACCACGAAATCGCCGCAGCGGAAGCGGTAGGGATTTTTGATCTGGCGGATAAAGGCGGCAATACGTTCTTCCTTGGGAAGATTTTTGTCAACAGATACTTCCCGGATGTCCACCAGCTCATCCGTGTGGATTCGGGATTCGTTTGGCGTTGGCTGCATCATGGCGATCTCCTTTCTCGGTTTGGTGGGTTTCCTCAAGGTCACATGAATGCGCTGACGGGAAAGGCCGTCAGCGCATGGTATCTGACTTTGAGAGGCGGCTGCGCGGGCAGAATTGAAGCCACATAACATAATGGCGAATACCGGCGCAGCTGCTCTGCTTGTCCATTTGAGAAGAACTATCCTATTTGCCACGCGCCCCGGATAGTGGGCATGATGCAGGCCGCCCTTGGCAGGGCTGTCATAACTCCACGATACCGCTGCCTCAAAGAGCTGGCGCATACCGCAGGGTTCCCCCTCAAGTCTGTGGGAGGGCGTGAGCAAGTTTCATTATCCGCCGCGCTGTCATCGCGCCCGATTTGCCGAATCGGGTCTAAGGCTGCGTAGATCGCTCGGATGGCTTTTCCGGAATCACCTCCTTGAAGCCATCGTCGTGGCGGCGCACCTTATGCCGCTATCACGCGGGTTTTGTGCCTGCATCATGGTCTATTCAGTTTTCAACGTTCAACGAAAGGCTTCGTGGAGAATGTCCCTTCACCTATCGCCGATTTTGGGCCACTTTTGCACCCTGTTTTCAGCAATCAGGGAAAAGTTTTTTCATTTTCTTCATCGCCGCGCCGATGCTCTTGGAAATATTCTGATGGCTGACACCCTCGGCTGCGCCAATCTCATCAACCGTCATCCCATCCACGAAATACATCCACGCCCTGCGGAACTGCGTATCCGTCAGGTGCTTCCGAATCTGCGTGACCTTTCTGACGCTGCGGTGGATTGCCTCTGCCCGGTCATGCGCCTGCTCCATGCAGACATCCACGGCAGGAATGGAGGCCGCTTCCTCGGATAGCTCATCCAGCGCAAGCGTGTGATTGGCATAGACGTGAGCTTCCTTTTCGGAGGCGTGATAGTCCTCGTCCGACAGGGCTTTCCATTTCAGAAATTCTTTCTCGCTGGCAAAGTCCTCGCGGGTCAGGCGGACGATGACTTCATTGGCGTCCATATAAACGATGGCATCGGGGTCTTTCTTATTCAGCGCATAGCTGCTTTTTCTATTAAACATTTTGTTCCTCCGTTCAGATCCGAGTGGGTAAAAAGGTCTGAACGAAGGGCGGCGGGGAGCGGCAGCCCACAGAGAAGAAAAACAGTGCAAACAAAAAGGCACCCGCACAGGCATAAAAGCCTGAACGAGTGCCTTGCAATTCTATTTCATAATTGGGCGGAGCTATATTGCAGATAATCTGTGATGCACAGAAAACGAGCTGCAACTCACATAGATAAGTGCAGCTCGCAAAAGTCTCTACAACACCTGCTTCTTTTTGAGATGTTCTGCATCCACTTCCTTTGCGGTGGATAGCCGCATTAGCGATACCTCCTATTGTCAGTCAATCCCATAAGACATCCTCACATATTTCGTACTTGTGATGTATAACTCATTTGACATGAGTTGGGTGTATATTTAGCTGAATTAGAACTCACCATAAAATATAGGAGAGGTGATTTCTGATGAACTTTCTTGACCTTTTTGCCCTCAAACTTCGGGAGAAGCGAATCCAGCAGAAGATAACACAGCGTGGACTGGCTGAAAAACTGAACATGTGTACGCGCACGATTATTGAGATTGAAAACTGAAAAAGCAATCCGAAGTTTGAAACCGTGGCTCTCATTTCCAAGGAGATGAGAATCAGCCTTGACGCCGTGGTGTTTCACGACGAAAAACCGCGTGAAATTCCAAAAGTTGTGGCAGATTTCTTTGCCGGAAAGAGTGATGCAGAAGCGGAGCGGTATATTGCATTGTGCCAAAGCGCAGAGAAGTTGAAAAACGGTGAGTAAAAGCGACCATCCATGCGGATAGCCGCTTTACCTTATAGAATAGCCAGCGGGCATAGACGCACAATCTTAACCCGCTGGCTGCTTTTGTCCGCGCAGTTGGAACGACGGGCAACTTTTATTCTATTTTTCCTGTTTGTGCGCATCCCTGATTTTTTCGAAGCTGTCCTGACTGACGGCGTGTTCAATCAGGCAGGCTTCGTATTCGGCGATTTCCGGGTCTACGCCCGCAGTGATCAACTGCATCGTAAAAAACTGGTGCCGCTCGTAAATTTTCTCAGCAACTTCGCGACCCATATCGGTCAGATGGAGAAAGTAATCTTCATCCATTGTGAGAAAGCCGCCGTCTCGCAAGGTAGCCACCGCATGGCACACGCTGGGCTTTGACACCTTCAGGTGCCGAGCGACATCCACGGAGCGTACCATGCTGAGTTTCTTTTGGAGAACAAGGATGGTTTCCAGATAGTCCTCCCCGGACGCATGAAGTTTCATTAAGACCTCCCTTCTTAAAGAGGTTAGACAGCCCATCCAAGGCTTTCCTGCTGGATATGATACAGCTTTTCGTACAGCCCTTTCTTTTTCATCAGTTCCTCATGCGTTCCCAGCTCGGCCAGCCTGCCATCCTCCAGAACAATGATCTGGTCGGAATCCACGACAGTACGGAGCCGGTGAGCAATCATAATGACCGTCTTGCCCTCCACCAGCTTTGCAATAGCCCGCTGGATCAAAACCTCGTTCTCCGGGTCAAGGGATGCGGTTGCCTCGTCCAGAAGAATGATCGGGGCATCTTTCAGCAGAGCGCGGGCAATGGAAATCCGCTGACGCTCACCACCAGAAAGAGTGCTGCCGTTTTCTCCAAGGACAGTCTGATAACCGTCCGGCAATCGCTGGATAAATTCGTCACAGTATGCCGCCTTTGCCGCCGCCATGACCTGCTCCTCGGTAGCGTTCATGTTGCCTACACGGATATTGTTAAAAACAGTGTCGTTGAACAAGGTCACATCCTGAAATACAAAGGACATACAGCGCATCAGGTGTTCCGGTTCAATGGTGCGAACATCCATACCACCAATGGAAATCTGACCTTTTCTTACATCCCAAAAGCGGGCAATGAGTTTGGAAATTGTGCTTTTGCCGCTGCCGGAAGGCCCTACCAGGGCCGTTACGCTGCCAGCAGGAATAGAAAAAGACACATCCTTGATAACATCGTCCTGGTTATATCCGAAAGTGACATTTTTCAGTTCAATGTCATACTTGGATACATCCTTATCCTCGCCCTCCATAGCGGGCGTGGTCAGCAGGGTACGCATACGGTTGGTGACAGTCTCCAAATGAAACAGAGAAGTCAACTGTGAGAGAATGGCAAGGATCGGGCCGTAAATCTGCGTGGAGAACATGAACAGCACCAGCAAAGGAAGCAGTTCAATTTGACCGCCAGTTATCAGTACCGTCCCGATAAAAATGGTGATACCAAGACCTGCTTGCAGAACCAGGCTGGCTCCCTGAACCAGAATACCAGAGGCCAGTTCCACCCTGATGGCGATTTTTCTCATGGCTTGGAGTGCTTTATCCAGCGTAGAGAAACGGGAACCACCAAGACCACAGGCTTTGATAATCTTTATACCTTCCAAGTATTCCTGAATCTGGCTGGACGCCTCCAATTTCACATCCACCTGTTTGTCAAACAGACGGAGTTGCAGTTTGCGTCCGCACCAGATGATAAGAAATGTGATCGGCATCGTGCAGAAAATCGCAAGGGCCATTCTCCAGTCAAAAAATGCCAGACAAATACAGATCAGGGTGACAGAGATAATATTTGCGATCAGCGGCGGAATGGTACTGCTGAGCATGGATTCCATGCTGCTGCAATCCGCCATCATGTTTGTGGTAATATCAGATAAATCTTTTGTGTTAAAGAAGCTCATGGGGAGCTTGCGAAGATGTTCTGCGATCCGAAGTCTGGTCGTGCTGGCCTCTTTATAAGAAGCAATGTAGGTTTTTCTATAATCATTTTTTGCAGCCAGGAATACCAGAATAGCCGCAACCACCCCCAGTCCCAGCAGCTTCCACAGTGCGTCCCATGAAATTGCCTCTCCGGTGAACGGTTTCAGCAGTTCCCAAAAGAGTAGGCAGGCTACCATAGACGGAAGCAACAGCGCGATATTGGTGATTGTGCAGGCCGTAATCGCTTTTTTCAGGTCGGAGTAGCCTTTCTCCGACAGCATTAACTTTTCTTTCAGCTTACTCATAGATCACACCGCCTTTCCTGTGCCAATTTTCCAGTTGATCGACTCCGTATAGCTGCTCCACATCTGTGCGTATTTTCCGTCCTTCTTCAGCAGCTCGTCATGGGTGCCGGATTCAATCAGACAGCCCTTTTCCATGACAAGGATCTGGTCAGCATTACGAATCGTAGACAGGCGATGGGCGATCATTACAACCGTTTTATTCTGAATCAGCTTTTCAAAGGCTTTTTGAATCAGGTACTCGTTCTCCGGGTCGCTGAACGCAGTTGCCTCGTCCAGAACGATAATGGGCGCGTCTTTTACGATAGCCCTTGCAATGGCAATCCGCTGGCGCTCACCACCGGAAAGATGGACGCCGGTACTGCCGATTACAGTCTGATACCCGTTCGGAAGCTGCTCAATAAATTCATGGCATCTTGCAGCCTTTGCCGCCGCAATCACCTGTTCTTCCGTAGCATCTGGATTTCCCATACGGATGTTATCCAGGATGCTCTGCTTGAACAGGAACGTATCCTGAAATACGAAGCTGACCTTATCCATCAGCGCATCCAGCGGAATGTCCCGAATGTCAACGCCGCCGATCTGAATACTTCCGTCCGTCACATCATAAAACCGGGAGATCAGGCTGGCGATGGTACTCTTACCGCCACCGGAGGGGCCGACAATGGCTGTCACCTTGCCCTGATCCGCAAAGAAAGAAACATGAGACAGGGCCTTGACCTGGGAATCGGCTTCGTAGGAAAAGCTGACATTCCGGAAAGCAATCCCATAGTTTTCGATTGTTGCCGCCGTACTCTTTTCGGGCAGGACCGGGATACGCAGGATTTCATCCATACGCTCCACACTGCCGTCAATCTGCGTAAAGGACTCCGAGATATACATGATCTTATTCAGAACACCGGAAATCGCATGGACAATAATCAGGTAGAAAATGAATGTCAGCGAATACTCCCTGAAATCCGTAGTATGCATCCCGATCAGAACACCCACCGGAATCAAAAGCAGATAAATATTGTTGATGATCGTGGTAAAAGCAGGCATACAGTTCTGCCAGCCCAATGCGTATTCCAACACGAAAGAGGTATAGTCTGTAATGGATTTGCTCAACCGCTTAAAGGAATCGGCGGTCTGATTAAATGCTTTGATCTCCGACATACCGCGCACATATTCCACGGAGGCGCTGTTCATGTTTTCCTGAGCGGTCTGGAAACGGTGCATTTTTTCCTTTGCTTCTCCGTTGAAGCCTGCAAACTGCACAATAAAGGCCAGAACAATACCGACTAGGCAAACCACTCCATACCGCCAGTCAATTCCGAGAAGAATGATGACCAGAACAAGCGGTGCGACCAGCGAGGCCACAAAGTCCGGGAGCTGGTGAGCAATAAATTTCTCAACGCTTTCAATGTTTTCGTCCATGATTTTTCTCAGCTTGCCGCTTCCCAAGGTCAAATGATACCCAAGGGGAATGTGCATGATGTGGTCGGCAAAGGCTACCTTCAATTCATAAAGCGTTCCAAACGCCGCAACGTGGGAACACAACAGGGCAAAAAAGTAAAATACGATGTTTCCCAAAATTCCAGCCAGGGCCAGCCATCCCCAGGTCGAAATCGTGGAAACATTCAAGAGCGACATATCCGGGTAAACAAACAGGATTTCCCGAATGATGTAGTAGATTGATAAGTACGGTACAAAAGAACAGATCGCAGCCAGCGCCGCCAAAAAACCTGCCAGGAACACCAGCCCTTTATGGCCGGAAGCCAGTTCCAGGCAGCGTGCCAGTCCGGTTTTCGCTTTCGGCTGCTTCTCGTTTTGCTGTGCCATTTCTAACCCTCCTTGTGGTTATACCCAATTTTTTCTAAAAGAAGCTCTGCTCCTCTGATTTGAAAATCATCGGTAATGCAGCCGTTTTCAAGGCGTATTGCCCGCTCGCAGCAGGCAAGCGCACACTCCGCGTCATGGGTAATGACGATAATGGTGCGCCCCATCTTCGCCAGTTTGCGGATCATCCTGCTGACATTTCGCATATTTGTACCATCCAGCCCACTTGTAGGTTCGTCAAGTATGATAATAGGCGCTTCGTGCATTAGGGCTACGCCAAGAGCCAGTCGCTGCTTTTGCCCTCCTGACAGCGTAGAGGGATGCTGTTTGATGAACGGCATCAGTTCCAAGGCTTCCAAGATTTCTTCCGCTGCTTGTTTCCGCTCCGGGCTGACCTCAGCGCCTGTAGTCAGTTCGTCCAGCAAATCCTCACCGAATAGCTGGCTGTCTAAATCCTGGGGAATATACCAGACCTTTCCCAAGCGTCCTTTGGGTCTGCAATGCTTTCCGAATAAAACGACTTCACCGGATTTTTCTTTCAAAAGCCCTGCCAAGATTCGCCCGATAGTGCTTTTGCCCGTTCCGTTGGGGCCAATCAGGGCAATCACTTCTCCCTTACGGCATTGAAAGTCAATATCCTTAGCTACAATTGTTTCACCAAAAGAGTGGTTCAGTTTTTTCGCTTCCAGAACAACCTCGCTGGTTGCCGCAGACGGGATTTCCGTCTGCTCAATCTGATGCAGGTCAGGAGTGCGAAGTCCCAATGCCTGGATTTCCTTATTAGTCAGAGCTTTCATTTGTTGTGCGGTAAATTCCCGCACAATTTTTCCTTTCTGCACACACAGGAAGCGGTCTGCCAGATCCATCAGATAATAAAGCCGATGTTCTGCTATGATAATGGTTTTTCCCTGCTGTTTCAAATCGCGGATAATGTCTGCAAAGCGGTAGGTAGATGCAATATCCAGATTGGCGGACGGTTCATCCATGACATAGATTTCCGGGTCAATCGCCTCCGCAGACGCAATCGCAACTTTCTGGCGCATTCCATAAGACAGGCTGTGCAGACTGTGATCCAGAATGTCCTGAATTTTGATGTCTGCCGCTGCCCGGTGAACATGGTTCCGAATTTCCTCATGGGAATAACCGTAGTTTTCACAGCCGAAAGCAACCTCACCGGCAACCTCATTGGCGAAAAACTGGCTCCTGGGGTCTTGGAATACATTCCCTACGATTTTGCCGCGCTCCCAGGACGGAATTTCTTTCAGCGGTTTCCCGTCCACAAAAACCTCGCCGCTTAATTCCCCCTCGTAAAAGTAGGGGATCAGTCCGTTAATTACTCTTGTTAAAGAGCTTTTCCCACTTCCTGATGGGCCGGTCATAACAATGACCTCTCCGGCGGCAATGTCTAACGATATATGTTCCAGTTGATTTCCGTTCCCGCCATAGGAAAAGGTCAGGTCACGGATTATTATTTCTTTTCCCATTCCTTTCCTCCTATAAAAGACAGCAGCACACAGCAGCTCCCACGCTGACAACAATCAAAAAGCAATCCAGCGCAGCAATCCGGCTAACATAGTAGCTTTCTTTCTTGTAGGGACTTTCAATTCCCCTGACTATGGCAGAAGCGGCTAACTCGTCCGCGATCTTTAAGGAGCGGAACACCATCGGAACAATGGCGTATTCCAATGTGTCCATTGGATGCCTCAAAACATTGCCAACCGATTTTAAGAAGCCACGGATTTTCATGGCTTCCCTGACTTCTCCAAATTCATGCAGCACAGTCGGAGCAAAGCGGAGCATGACGATCAAAACAAGCATGATACGGGTGGGGATCGGCATTTTCCTCAAGCTGGCTGTCAGCTTCCCGGACGGGATTTTCGCCAGAAGATAGGCTGGCATAGCGGGGAGCAGCAGCTTGTAAATCATGCTGAGTAACAGCGGTGATGGGATACTGATCTGATACTTTGTCTCGATCATCAGCCATACAATCGCTACCAAATAGACCGCAAAGCATCCAATAGCCTGCTTATACAAGCCGAACCAGCACAGGATCAGAAAAATCCAAAAGGTAAAAATCCCATGTCCCCAAAAACTCGTGGTAAGGAAAGTCACAAGGCAGGCGCACAGCGTCAGGAAAAGAACTGTGCGCCCGTCAATCTGGTCAATCCGCCTTTGCTTTTTTTCTCCGGCCATCATCCTACAATGCCAGCTTTTTGGAAATGCTTTCTGAGCAGGCGCTGGCCGAACAACGTACCAAGAATTGCGAGAACCGCAGTAATGACAATACCTAAAAGCATGAGCGCCGGAGAAGTCACCATAGAGAACTGCATATTCAGTGTGTTGGCATCAAAACCACTGCTCACAGCCATTTCCTGATAGCTGTCCCAGGCCCACCACAGCGGTACGGCGCAGCCAACAAAGTTTCCGATGGCATTGACCGTCCAGCCGATCCTGTTGCGGACAGCATTACGGTATGTATCCTTGCCAATCATAGTCAGTTCAGCGATAACCGCCACCACCAGGAAATATGGGATTAGGAACATATAGCCCATGACGCCTTGAATCAGGCCATAGACTGCGGCCCACGCAAACAGAAGGCCATGCTTGTTGACGCGATTCGCCGCGACCAGATAAAAGATCGCGCCGATGAAAGCATCAATACCAGCAGAGCCATACAGATACACTGCCGGAAAGGGCAGTGTAAATGAGCCGATAATCATTGCAACGAGAAAGGTAATTACCATCATTGCGGCAATCGTCATAATGTCACGAATGCCAAACTTCTGTCGTTCAGTTGTTTTTTCCATAGTCGAAAATTCCTCCTTGTGTTTTGGTATATGGAAATAAAAAGCGGTGAGGTTAGCGTTGTCTAACCTCACCACAAATTATAGAGAAGAAACTTGTTCCTCTCTACTCCATTATTTTATTTTTTCTCGAAAATAGCCCAAAAGTTAAATGGATTGTTTTTGACGCCGGTAATCTTTTGGAAGAACACCAAACACATCCTGAAAGGCTTTTGAAAACTTGCTGGCGTTGCTATATCCTAATGAGACTGCAATCTCGCTGATACTTTCTTTTCCTTCGCGCAGCCGAACCGCCGCACAGTTCATTTTGTACTTTTTCAAATGTGCGTAGGGGCTGTCTCCATACACCTGCTTAAAGATGGCCTGAAATGTTACCATGCTGATGTTTTCGCCTGCAATCAAAGACTCCAGCGGGATCTTCGTTTCCAATTCTCCAATCAGCAGCTTTCTGGCCTGCTTGACAATTTCGATATGTTCTTTGGAATAGTAAACCGCTGCATATCTGTCCTCGCTCCGCAGCTTTTGAGCATGGTACAGCAGCTCCAGGATTTTGATGCGAAAATACGCGGCAGATTCTTTTCCCTTTGCCTCATACAGCTCATCAAAGATATGGAGTAGATTTTGCGGGGTCTTGCAGATATACCAATGAGCATCCAGCTCCAGATGCCTTCCAAGATTTTTTATATTAATCCCATACAAAGAGAGCTGCTGGATCGTGGCGCTGTCTAAACTATCCCGATCAATTACAAAGCTGACGCCGCTGCATTTTCCAAGCGGGAATGAATAGCTCGCGGGCATATTCGTGAGAGTATTGATGCAGAACTCATTTTCCCTCATGTGAAAGACCTTTTGATTTTGAAATTCAAACTCCACCCGGCCCTGCCGGTAATGGCGAATATCCAGAATGTCCCGGTTTACCATTGGCTCCCGGAACGTATCCGAACAGTTGAAGTCCATAAAGATCAGATCAATGCCTGGGAAAAGAGAATAGTCCAGGCACGTTCCTGTACCTTCGCATTGATAATTGATTAAGTTATACCCATCACATTTTTTGAACATGGTGGCCTCCGGGCCATACCATTCATTGCGGTGCTGATTATCCATGACATCCCTCGATGTTTTCAATATTACAGATCGGTTAGCCGACACTATCTATAATATATCATAAGCATCCTTTTCTCGCAAGAAGTCTTGAATCTATGCGGTTTCGAGAAGTCAAAAACGAAGGGCCACAAAAGTGGCAAGCAATGCAAAGCGGTACCCACTTTGCGAAAACAGGCGGATTCCGTTCACACGGAACCCGCCTGTTTCATGCTTGTTGG
>OIDS01000383.1_pt1 | contig 22679 bp, 17 predicted proteins | sample 1581491 | NCBI WGS metagenome assembly OIDS01 (sample SAMEA3882553, study PRJEB24775) | human gut metagenome | biome: human-associated habitat; feature: intestine environment; material: feces | place: Netherlands | collected 2009/2010
CCAAATTATCGCAATGGGGATTCTCAAATATCTCCGCGAAGTCTGATGCTGAAGTTCTGGACGTCGGCTGTGGCGGCGGAGCAAATATTGCGGTCTGGCTTGATAGATGTAGAAATGGCCACGTGACAGGAATGGATTATTCTGAGGTTAGTGTGGCAGAATCTCAAAAATTGAACGCCCTCGCCATTAAACAAGGGAAATGTAATGTAGTTCAAGGAGATGTATCTGCTATACCCTTTTCTGACGCGACTTTTGATTATGTTTCTGCCTTCGAAACAGTTTACTTTTGGCCAGGATTAGTAAAATGCTTTTCCGAGGTCAACCGTGTGCTGAAAAGCGAAGGCATATTCCTGATTTGTAACGAGAGTGACGGAACGAATGCCGCAGATGAAAAATGGACAAAGATGATCAATGGTATGAAGATTTACACATCTAAACAACTTGTTGCCGCTTTGAAAGAAGCGGGTTTTACAGAGATCAAAACGTATTCAAATGCAAAAAATCATTGGATAAGTATTGTTGCAACGAAATAGCCAGATCCAAGTTTGTTGAATTCAAAAATTTAATATGAAATGTGAGATAGAGCGTATGGAAATAAACTATACGTTCTATTTTTTTGCCTTTTTGAAAAAAGTGATTAAAAAACTATTGACATTTTGTTACTGGTGAAACAACGATTAGCATTTTATCATTATTTTTGATCGATTCGCAGCCGACATGGTGTATTGTCTGAGCGATATGGAAGTCATTTTGGACTTCCATAAGCGAGTTATACAAGGAATGTCGGCGAACAAGCGATCGGTCAAAAATGATGAATAAAATGCGTGTTGTTCACCAGCAACTATTTTTTGATTGCAATTATAATTTTCACTTACATATCTGAAGTTTATTGGCAATAACCATGGAATAATAAAATGTATTGGTTAGTTCTTAACACTTTACCAACATTGATACTGACTGCTTTAATGTATTATTTTATGAATCACATTTTTTACTATTTTAAATATAGCTGCATATAGTGCCACTCCAATAACTACTGTAATCAGCTGTATGATTAAATCTGGTATTAACATTTCTTCGCCCCCTCTATTCGGCTTCTTCTGCTTCCCAGATGATGATGTTTCCTTCATCTTTGCCGGAATGTTCTTTTTTTAACTGCTTAACTTGTTGCTTTGTCACTTTTCCTTTGGCTTTGATCGTTACGCCTTGGTATTTGTTTGTTGTGACTTTGTCTTCGCTTTGTTTTGCGGTGTTGGTTTTGTTTTGTCCATAGATTGTACCTGCACCGTATAACGCAGCTGTTAAGCATACCCCTGCAAGTAGTATTGATAATTTTTTCATATCTTATTTTCCTTAATGTTTCATACTATAGCATATCATATTTTTCATGGAATATCAAATCCCTAATATCTAATAGTTTTTCGACTTATTACCGCACACACAATGGATGCAGCAAGCATTGGTATAATACTATCTTGACTTAAAATCTGAATAAAATTTCCAATGAAGCAAACAATCATAAATATACTGATTATTTTCGCTGTTTTAGCACCATAGTCTTTTGGATGTCTATGTGCTATAGCCCAGCTGATGACTGCTAGTATTATACATGGGATCATTGTGTAGTGGATGCCGTTATATGACAATATATATCCACTATTTCCTGACCAACTGTTGAGATTCAAACTATCCAAAATCATATCTCCAATTGACACCGTCTTCTCATAAAATGGGATACTTAAAAATCCATTAATCATAACCAGTATCAATGCCTCTGTTCCAAATCCTAATTGCTTTTTCAAAAGAATTTTTTGCAATAGGTTCTCTAGGATATACCCGATCAGAAATCCTAGTGTATTAAAAATGATATCATCAATATCACCAATTCTTCCTGCAAATACAACTTGTACAAACTCAATCATCAAAGATATCAATGCCCCTGCAATTATTGCTTTTCCATAGTTCCATTTTATTTTCTTTATAAATATGGGAACAAAAAGTCCCATTGGCAGAAACATTAATGTATTTAACAGCATCAATTTCCAGCTTTCATTCACAAATGGTGCAATATTCCAGGCTGTAAATCCTCCATATGACCATGATGTGATGTCTAATACTCTCGTGACCATGCCAACGGTTGCTATGTAAACCAAAAATATGTATTTTATGATCCATCCTGGCTGACATATAATCTTTTTATTATATCGTAAATAGTAAATTGTGCTTATGACTGCAAATGCAATCGTTGCCATAACAATAGCTTGAGCTAGATAACTACTCCCAAGCAGAATTTTCTCCATCATGTTCTTTTCTCCTTTAATCCAATCATTCCTGCACATAACAAAAATACTATTATCATATAAGCCACAAAATCAGAAGAATATATTTGAATTATTTTTATGTGTTTAGGAAACAAGAACCGCAAAAATACATTTGCAAATATACTCCCACTTGTACATAGGGCTACTGTTTTATATACCAATGTTTTCACTTTTCTTGTATTCACAGCCAGTACTTTATATACAACGATGAATTCTAGTAGCAAATTTAAACTCATGAATATCAATGCTTTTCCAGTTGTCATTGGTAATAAATTATTTGATTTCCATTTCATCTGCGGTATCACATAACGATAACCTGTCTCCCTGCGTATTCTTTTTAGCAAATTACTTATTTGACGATACTCTTTCTCATTCTTATAACAAAAATAACCTGAACATTTTACTGACATTAATATTTTTTCATTCTCTTGTTTCATTGTTTTCATTTTACTTACTGTTGGCATAATCAATGTTTCATCAAGATTTAATTCCGATGACAACCTAGTATTCTTATGTAAAAACCCAACAATTTTAAACGTACAATTTTCAGTTCCCAAATATCCTGCCTTAATTTTCTGATTCAAATGAAAAACTTTTTGATAATCATATCCTGCAATTAATGGAATCTCTTGATTCAAAGGTCTTTGATACTCTTTTAAAGTAAAGCAACGACCTTTTTCAATATGTTGTTCTATCTTCTTTTCACTTATCATTTTCTCTGGCATCTGAAGTACAGTTAAATTTGTAAGATATCCATCTTCCGTTTTGTCATTATATGATCCAGATGCAAGTTTTTCATTCCCACGAAAATATTCATGATAAGATAGAATCTGTCTGGAATATTCTCTGTATAACTCTGCTTTTTCTAATTCTTTATATACTTCTTTTAAAATACTGAGAGAGTTTTTCTGGTGAAGGAATTCCATATAGCTAGAATTTCTATTATCATATTCATCTGATAACTTCCATACTCCAGGGTATTCTATCTCCACTTGTTCATTATGACAATCAATCTTATTTTGATACGAATATATAACAATTCCCAGTAAACACCCAATGCTTAATATATAAAATACCATAAAACGAACTATGTATTTCATGATTCAAATCCATAGTAAACATGTGCATAATACATATCAAGAAAACAACTCATTTTTTTATCCCAATCTGTATCTACACTAACTTTTCCGCTTCCCCAAGTTCTTCCACTCTCTTTATCATGTGAAGTTTTATTGGTAAATAATACAACATTGGCATAATGATATTTTTTAGAATCAACATATCCTTGAGCCTTTCCTTTAAGATATCCTTCCTTCCAATATTTTTTATTTTCTTTTGCCTCTTTTTTGGTTATTTCCTTTGTAACCGTCCATGATTTTGAACTTTTTACTCTTTTATCCATTGCATATGTGTTCACTGTAAAACTTAAGCTTAACAAAAATACCATTGCAAAACTTAATAACTTCTTATTCATAAAAACTACCTTTCTTTCTATTGTTATTATTACCAAACTAAGTTATACTAATATCTATCCATATAATACAATATCCTTTTTTTAGGATTCTCTGGTTGCCGCCATCTGTGTTATATGGATTTTTTATAAACCATTGGTCTCACTTCCTTTCTGTTTCACCATATCTTTATGCAAATAGCTTAATAGCTATAGAAACCACTTATTTTTATTGCCTTACCTGATTTATTACTTACAAAAACTTTATATGTTCCTGTTTTAGGTATTACTATCGACGTATCAATGTTTTTCTTAACTGATGTATTCTTTTTTACCCCATGTTCATCTATAATTCCAACTTTTACATTTTCTATATTGGAAATATTAATTTTTATTGTTATATCTTTTCCTTTTTTCATATGAAATGAACGAGTTCTCTTTTCTAATTTATTCTTAACAGTCCATGACATTGGTTCTAGAATCAAAGGCTGTATTGACAAAAAATCATCGTCATATTCAATTGTCATATCTTCTTGTGTTACTTGACAATCACTATCTTTTTCTTCCGCAAATGCTATTACTGATGTATTTAACATTAAGATTATTGCCAAAAAACAAACTACATATTTTCTCATTTATCATTCCTCCACGTAAATTGCTATTCCTATCTTTATATTTTTTCTATAACGATTTTCAACGAATACTTTATATTTTCCATCTTTTTTCACATAAAAGTCATGTATAATATCGACCGCATGCATCACATATCGTTCTTTTCCTGTCCCATCTATAATTCCTGCTACAAAATCTTTATCGTCTCTTTGTATTTCTTTAGATGAAAAAATGGTCAGTTTAATTTTCTCGCCTTTTTTCAATTTCAGTTCTTTTGTTTCCAACCTTGTTTTTGCATTCAATGGCTGAACTACATCTAGTTCTTCTCCTTTTTTGATATTTTGTTTTAGTTTTGTAACTGCTAAGTTTGTCCCGATCCTTTTTGCAGTATATTCTTTCAAATCCATTGTATATTCTGTCTCTTCTTCAGGAAGATCCTCTTCTATTTCCGTTGCCCAGACTGTCTCTACATAAATTTTATGATAGCCGATCGTGCTTAGAATAATTACCGCAACGACCACGAAAGATAATCCTATACAAAGGAATGTTCCTGCCATTACATTCCTTGTATTTTTGTTTTCAATTGTTTTAATTCTTAAAATTCGTGTCTTTAATTGATTTTTGTCTTCTCCTAATGCTGCGCACAGATATGCTCCTTTTGCAAATGGTGATATTCCGATTTCACAGATTGTTATAAAATATCTTTTTTTGCTTTTCATAATTGTGATTGATTCTAAATCGCAGTATGTTTCATTCCAGCTGTCTACATCCATATCTAATTGTTTTACTAATGGATTCCACCAATGAATGACCCTTACAAGTCCGCATAACTGTTTCCACAAAATATCTTTATGCTTACAGTGAATCAACTCATGGATGCATATAATCTTTAATTCTTCTTTGTTATATTCTCTTTCTGGAAGCAAAATCATCGGTTTTAGAAATCCGCAAATAATCGGTACTGCCAATCCATATACAGTTTTAATTTCTACATTTCTACGAACACCTGCTTCTTCTTTCCATTGATTCTTGCAATCTAAAATAGCTCTGCTGCATACACATGCCCTCTTTCGTAATTGATTCATTTGTGTCTGAATACGTATTGTTTTCAGTATAGCTTTTAAAAATCCAATCGTCCAAATGATTCCTACAGCAAAAAATACCCATCCTACCAACGGAGACAGTGCAAACATTGTATAATCTTCTTCATATACATAATAAATGACATAGATCAATACAATTACGATTGGCATCAGAAACGATACGACTGCTCCTCTTAAGACAGTAATACACATACTGATCAATCCTTTTCGTTCTAGTTGTTGCCTTATCTTGCGAAAGCAAAGATACGAAATACTTCCCACCGAACCATTCAGCAGTATCATACTGATGACATAAATATATATTTTTTTAATCATCCAAATCATTGATCAAATCCTTTAATTCCTCTTTCTCTTCTTTTGATATTGTGTGTGTTAACGTCTGAACCAATTCTTTCACCGACCCATCATGCCAAAAATCCTTCATCAATTCCATCTGTTCTTCACGATACATTTTTTCTGTGATCTTTGCTGTGATATAACTGTAATTACCTTTCACTTGTGTATCTACAAATCCTTTTTTCTTTAATTTTGTGATATATGTCTTTACTGTGCTTCTTGCATATTTCCTATCATATACTTGATCTAGATAATCAATAATTTCATATACCGTAATCCCATCCCCAAGTTTCCAAATACTTTTCATGATAAGTATTTCTACTTCTGATAATTCTATTAATTTCATTGTTCTTCCTTCCATTTCAACTGGTTATTATTGTAACCATTATATAAATCAAACTTATCTTTGTCAAGTTTAATTATAATTATAACCAATTGATATACAAAAACAGAGCTAAGAGATTATCTTTTGGATCATCCTTTTCATAAAATAACCTCCCTTAGTTTTTGTCATCTATCTTTGATTTTTTCACTTTTGTCTTTTTCTCAGCCTTCGCATATGTATGTGTCAACACGCTAAAAAAGCCAAATAAAAAATCCGACCCAAGGAAGTCTGGTCAGATTTTCTAGCTTTGTTATGTTTTGTTTTTGTTTTATGTTGGTTAGTCTTAACTAACTGTTATTATAATATCCTATCCTGGATGTTTTGTCTACCTTTATTTTTGAGAATCTTTCTCAATACCAAGAATCTTTTCTGCCTTTGCTACAGCTTCTTCGCTTGGCGGATTTACGCCTTCTAATGGGTATTTTATCCCTAATTTTTCCCATTTAAAGAGTCCAAGTGTATGGTATGGCAAGATTTCCACTCTCTTAACTGTCTTTAGTCCATCGATGAAATGTTTTAAGTCTGCTAGTCCTTTTTCATCGTCTGTTAAATCTGGCACTAGCACGTGACGGATCCACAGATCTACTCCGAGGTCTGAGATTTCCTGTGCCATTGCTAAAATATTACTGTTTGGACAGCCTGTCAATTTCTTATGTTTTTCCTCGTCCATTTCTTTTAAGTCTAGAATGACAAGGTCAGTGTATTTCATTAATTCTAACCATTTGCTGTGAAATGGTTCTTCTTTTGTATATGGATTAGCAGAGGTATCAAGTGCAGTATGGATTCCTTCTTGTTTTGCCAATTTAAAAAATTCGATCAAGAACTCGATCTGTAGAAGGGGTTCTCCACCGCTGACTGTAATTCCTCCATCACTTCCCCAGTACATGCGGTAACGCAAAGCCCTCTTTAAGAGGGCTTCTGCCTGCCAGTCTTCACCGCAGTTTTCCTGCCAAGTCTCCGGATTGTGACAATATTTGCATCTCATCCGGCAGCCTTGCATGAAAGCGATAAACCGCACACCGGGACCATCCACGAGACCAAAAGTCTCGATGGAATGGATTTTTCCGGTTATTTTTTCATTCATAGTTCTATTCCACTAATTTAAATTACATTGTTGCATGGCATGTTCTGGAAATAACGTCCATCTGCTGTTCTCTTGTTAAGTCGATGAACTTAACTGCATATCCAGATACACGGATCGTAAAGTTTGCATATTCTTCTTTTTCAGGATGTTCCATCGCATCGATCAGTTTTTCTTTACCAAATACGTTTACATTTAAGTGGTGAGCTCCCTGATCAAAGTATCCATCCATAACATTTACAAGGTTATTGATTCTTTCACCCTCTTCATGTCCTAATGCATCTGGGTTGATCGTCTGTGTATTAGAAATACCATCTAATGCCCATTCATATGGAAGTTTAGCTACAGAGTTTAAGGATGCTAATAATCCATTCTGTTCTGCTCCATAACTTGGGTTTGCTCCTGGTGCTAAAGGTTCTCCTGCTTTTCTACCATCTGGCATTGTTCCTGTTGCTTTTCCGTATACAACGTTAGATGTGATCGTAAGGATAGATGTTGTAGGCTCAGAGTTTCGATATGTGTGATGTTTTTTGATCTTAGCTAAGAATGTTCTTAACAGCCATACTGCGATATCATCAGCTCTGTCATCATCGTTTCCGTATTTAGGGAAGTCTCCTTCGATTTCATAGTCTACAACTAATCCATCTTCATCACGGATTGCTTTTACTTTTGCATATTTGATCGCACTTAAAGAGTCAACTGCATGAGAGAATCCTGCGATTCCTGTTGCAAATGTTCTTTCAAGTTCTGTATCCATTAATGCTAATTCCGCTGCTTCATAGTAATATTTGTCATGCATATACTGGATCAAGTTTAATGTGTTCACATAAAGATCTACTAACCAGTCCATCATAACATCATATTTCTCCATAACTTCGTCATAGTCTAAATATTCAGACATGATTGGTTTGTAAGAAGGTCCTACCTGCTGTTTTGATTTGCAGTCCACACCACCGTTGATCGCATATAATAAGCATTTTGCAAGGTTTGCTCTTGCACCAAAGAACTGCATTTCCTTACCAGTCTTAGTTGCAGATACACAGCAACAGATTGCATAATCATCTCCCCATACTGGTTTCATAACATCATCATTTTCGTACTGGATAGAACTTGTACGGATAGAGATATCAGCTGCATATTTCTTGAAGTTTTCTGGAAGATCAGAAGAATATAATACAGTGATGTTTGGTTCTGGAGATGGTCCCATGTTCTCTAATGTATGTAAGAAACGGAAGTCTGTCTTTGTAACCATGGAACGTCCATCTACACCGATACCAGCAAGGTCAAGCGTTGCCCATACTGGGTCTCCTGAGAATAACTGGTTGTAAGAAGGAATTCTTGCGAATTTTACCATTCTGAATTTCATTGTTAAATGATCGATCATTTCCTGAGCTTCTTCTTCTGTGATGATTCCTTTGTCAAGGTCACGCTGGATATAGATATCAAGGAATGTAGCGACACGTCCGATACTCATGGCAGCTCCATTCTGAGTTTTGATCGCTGCTAAATATCCAAAGTACATCCACTGGATTGCTTCTTTTGCAGTTTTCGCTGGTCTTGAAATGTCAAATCCATAGATCTGAGCCATTTCTTTCATACCTTTTAATGCTTTTTTCTGTTCTGCGATCTCTTCACGAAGACGGATCACATCATCTGTCATAACACCGCATCCACAGTTTGCAAAATCATTTTCTTTTTCTTCTAATAAGTAGTCAATTCCGTATAAAGCAACACGACGATAATCACCTACAATACGACCACGTCCATAAGTATCTGGAAGCCCTGTGATGATCTTGTTATGTCTTGCTTTTTTCATTTCTGGTGTGTACGCATCGAAAACAGCTGTGTTATGAGTCTTTGAATATTTTGTAAAGATTTCATGCAATCTTTCGCTCGGTTCATAACCATAGTTACGACAAGATTCTTCTGCCATTTTGATACCACCATATGGCATAAATGCACGTTTTAATGGTTTGTCTGTCTGAAGACCCACGATCTGTTCTAAATCTTTTGTTTCTTCACTGATATAACCAGGTCCATGAGAAGTTAAAGAAGATACGATATCTGTATCCATGTCAAGAACTCCACCTTTTTTTCGTTCTTCTTTCTGAAGTCCCTGTAAGATACCCCATAGCTTATCTGTTGCTTCTGTAGATCCTGCAAGGAAGCTTTCGTCTCCATCATAAGGTGTATAGTTTTCCTGGATGAAATCTCTTGTATTGATTTCTTCCTTCCAGATTCTACCTTTAAATCCTTCCCATTCTTCAAACTGTTTCATTTTGAAAACTCCTCCATTTCTTTTGGATTAAAATTATTATAAAAACTCCTTTGGTTAGTTCTATCTAACTCAATTACATTATAGCAAAAATAAAATTGAATACAATATACTTAACCGATAAACTTTCTCGTTAAATAAATAATAACTCCTGTTTTTCATATTTTTTTGCATACAAAAACAGTATATGGTCCAAAAAATTATACTTCAGACCATATACTGTTTTTCATGTTCAATGACTATATAAAGAAACTTTTTAGTGATGGAATAATCTGATTCCTGTAAATGCCATTGCCATGTTGTACTTATTACAGCAGTCAATGACAGCGTCATCTCTTACAGATCCACCTGGCTGTGCGATGTATTTTACGCCACTCTTATGTGCTCTCTCGATGTTATCGAAGAATGGGAAGAATGCATCAGATCCCAATGTAACATCTGTTAACTTATCTAACCATTCTCTCTTTTCTTCCTTTGTAAAGACCTCTGGCTTCTCAGTGAAGATGTTTTCCCATGCTCCGTCTGCTAAAACATCCATGTATTCATCTCCAATGTAAAGATCAATCGCATTATCTCTGTCTGCACGGCGGATTTTTTCTTTAAATGGCAGGTTCATAACTTTTGGACACTGTCTTAACCACCAGTTGTCTGCTTTCTGTCCTGCAAGTCTTGTACAATGCACACGTGACTGCTGCCCTGCTCCGATTCCGATTGCCTGTCCGTCTTTTACGAAACATACAGAGTTAGACTGTGTGTATTTTAATACGATCAAAGAAATCTTCATATCGATCAATGCTTCTTCTGGAATCTCTTTGTTCTCAGTCACGATATTAGATAATAATTCATCATCGATCGGAAGTTCCTGTCTTCCCTGTTCAAATGTAACACCAAATACCTGTTTATGCTCTAATGGTGCTGGTGTATAGTTCTCATCGATCTTGATAATGTTATAGTTTCCGTTTTTCTTTGCTTTTAAGATTTCCAGTGCTTCATCTGTGTATCCTGGTGCGATCACTCCGTCAGATACTTCTCTCTTGATCAGACGTGCTGTATCTGCATCACATACATCAGATAAAGAAATAAAGTCACCGAATGAAGACATACGGTCTGCACCTCTTGCTCTGGCATATGCACATGCTAATGGAGATAAATCTCCCATATCATCTACCCAGTAGATCTTCTTTAAGGTATCAGACATTGGACGTCCTACAGATGCTCCCGCAGGTGATACGTGTTTGAAAGAAGTTGCAGCAGGAAGTCCTGTTGCTTTCTTTAATTCTCTTACCAGCTGCCATCCATTAAATGCATCCAAAAAGTTGATGTACCCTGGTCTTCCGTTTAATACTTCAATTGGAAGTTCACTTCCGTCTGCCATGTAGATTCTTGATGGTTTCTGGTTTGGATTACATCCGTACTTTAATTCTAATTCCTTCATTTTTCTTCTCCTTTGATCTGCTGATCGACTGATTATTTGTTCTTATTTACGATTCTTGTCTCATATTCTCCTGTTGCAATATCAATATAACGTACAAACAGAGATACTTTGTTGTCATCGTTTAAGCTGTTCCAAAGTGTATTTGTGAAGTCATCGATATCTTCTTCGATCGCTACTAATTTAGGTTCTCCTTCAAAACTTGGAAGTGGATTCCCATCATGCATATATGTGTGGATAAAACGTCCTTCTCCTGCGATTGGATTTTCATATGTATATGTAAATCGATTGCAACTTTCTGGATTTCCATTGTTGCTCTTTAAAATAGACATTGCATAGTGAAATGTCCCATCTTTAATCTTCATCAGACCAGAAATTCTTGGTGTATAGTTTGGTCCGTCTGGTTCAAACTCACGACTTCTTAAAGATTCTTCAAAGGTAAGTCCCTTTTCTCTTCCTTCATATACTGTGTCTGTCTGATCCCCGTTCGTAACGATCGTCTCGTCTCCAAGAACACGAACTGGTGCATAAATGATCAGGCTTGGATCTTCTAGTTTAGCAGGATCAAATGCCTGTGTGCGGATTCCTTCCCCTTCTTCTACAAAGACACGATTACGGCTATTCTCACTGCGTCCCATGATAAAATATGCAGTGACCGCTTTCTTCCCATCTTTGGATCTTCCGATGACGATTCCTCGTCCTGGGTAAGCATTTTCCTTTAATTCCTGAGCAAGAGCTAACTTCTTCATTGGTCTTAAATCTCCTTCTTTTGAAAATCTTGTTTTTTTATTTCTTCTATTGTATATAAAAAATGGATTGAATACAAGAAAAAACTAACAATTATAAAATAAAGGGCAGGTTTCCTATATATTTTTGTAACACTGTCCTTTATTTCTATCATTTTTTACATAGTTATGCTTTTTTATTTTACAATCCTTCTTATAGCAAGCAACTCCATAAGGTAGAAATTCCGCATAATTTATTATTTTAACATACAAAAAAGAATGGAACATCAATCCCTGACATTCCATCCTTTTTCTTATTTTATATTCAAATATTACATTCTCTTGATTCGTTCAATAGCTTCGACTGTATTCTCATAGTTACCGAACGCTGTAAGTCGGAAGTATCCTTCTCCGCTTGGTCCGAATCCTGATCCTGGTGTTCCAACGACGTTGGCATCTTCTAACAGATGATCGAAGAATTCCCAAGATGTCATGTTGTCTGGTGTCTTTAACCAGATGTATGGTGCATTGACACCACCAGATACTGTGTATCCTGCATCCTGTAATCCGTTAAAGATTACTTTTGCATTGTTCATGTAGTATCCAACCTGTTCTTTTAACTGAGCTTTTCCGGCTTCAGAGTAAACTGCTTCTCCAGCTCTCTGTACGATGTATGGAGCTCCGTTATATTTTGTTCCGTGACGTCTTGCCCATAACGCATGTAACTGTGTATCTCCACATTTTAAATCTTTAGGGATAACAGTATATCCTAAACGAACTCCTGTAAATCCTGCGTTCTTAGAGAAACTCTTTAATTCGATCGCACATGTTCTTGCACCTTCACATTCATAAATTGTATGTGCAACGTTATCTTCTGAGATATATGCTTCGTATGCTGCATCATAAATGATCACGCATCCGTTTTTGTTTGCATAGTCTACCCATCCCTGTAACTGGTCTTTTGTGATTGTTGATCCAGTTGGATTGTTAGGGAAGCAAAGGTAAATGATATCTGGCACTTCGCTTGGGAAATCTGGTGCGAAGTTATTCTCTGCTGTACATGGCATGTAGATAACATCGCTCCATGTTTCTGTTGCTTTATCATATGTTCCGGCTCTTCCTGCCATAACGTTTGTATCTACATATACTGGGTATACAGGGTCACATACGGCAATCTTGTTATCCTGTGCAAAGATTTCCTGAATATTTCCAGAATCACATTTTGCTCCATCACTTACAAAGATTTCATCTGCTTTGATATCTGCTCCACGATCCTGATAATCATTCTTTGCGATTGCATTTCTTAAAAATTCATATCCAAGGTCTGGTGCGTATCCGTGAAATGTTTCTGCATGTCCCATTTCATCTACTGCTTTGTGTAAAGAGTCAATGATCGCTGGTGCCAGAGGCTGTGTTACGTCTCCAATTCCTAAACGAATAATATTTTTGTCAGGGTTTGCCTCGGAGTATGCATTTACTTTTTTCGCAATTGTAGAAAATAAATAACTTCCAGGCAGTTTCAAGTAGTTGTCGTTAATTTTAAACATAAATTCCTCCTAGTTTTGATATGTTAATGATTCTTTAATCATCTTTGCCATTTCGATAAGACCCACTCCACTGTTCATGCTTCTTTGTTGTATATATGCGTGGGCTTCACTCTCTGTAATCTGATTATTCTGCATCAGTAATTCTTTGACTTCTTCCAGAAGACGGACTTCTTCTCTCGTACGTTGTTTTGGACGTTGTTTTCTTCGTCTTTGCTTCTCAGAAATTTCGGTAACGATCTCTCTCGTTTTCTCGACTAATTCATACCCTTTTAACGGCATCGAAAGTCCTATGACATTCGGATACACGCAGTCATCTAAATATTGGCGAGAAGCGATCAGCAACATCTTGACCTCTTCAGAAAGATATTCTCTTAATTCACTGTAGATCATATCGGAACATTTGTATCCGCAGACGACTAGTCCTTCTTCAACACCTTCCATACGCTGGACTACCTGTGCACCCGTTGCACATACAGCGGTCACTTCAAAACCACTTCTTACCAGAAGATTCCTAATGCTTCTGGCGACTTCTTGTTTCGGGAATAAAACGATGACGTTTACCAAGCTTCTCACCTCCCGTATCATGTATATATCAATCATTAGATCTTGTATAAATAACGATCGACTTCCCATTGTGATACGAACTTCTGATAAGACTCCCATTCAGCACTCTTAGCTTCAACATACTTGTTAAAAATATGATCTCCTAAAAGTTCTTTCATATAAGTGCTTTGTTTGAAAATCTCAAGAGCTTCTTTCATGTCTCTTGGCAGTGTATTGATCCCTGCTTCTTGTTTTTCTCCCTCAGCCATCTCATACTGATTCTTCATGGAACCTTTTCCTGGTGTTAATTTGCGCTTGATCCCATCTAATCCTGCTGCAAGGCTGACTGCCAGTGCAAGGTAAGGATTCGCAGCAGAATCAGGGCTTCTAAATTCAAGCCTTGTTCCGCTTCCACGGGCTGCTGGTACTCTGATAAGTGGACTTCTGTTCGATGGTGACCATGAAACATCCACAGGTGCCTCATATCCTGGCACGATTCTCTTATAAGAGTTTACCAGTGGATTTGTGATCAGGCACATCTCATTTGCATGTTCCATAACTCCAGCCATGAAGTGAAAAGCCTCCTCACTGATTCCAAGATTATTCTTAGAATCAGCGAAAATATTCTTTCCATTCTTCCATAAAGACATGTTAAGATGCATTCCTGAACCGTCCACTCCAGTGATCGGTTTTGGCATAAAACTTGCATAAAGTCCATGTCTTTTAGCAATATATTTTACGATGAATTTAAATGTGAGGATGTTATCGGCCGTTCTTAAGGCATTGTCATACTTAAAGTCGATCTCATGCTGTGCTGGTGCAACTTCATGATGAGATGCCTCGATCTCAAATCCCATATCTTCAAGATTCAAGATCATATCTCTTCTGGCACTTTCTCCTAAATCTAACGGAGCTACATCAAAATATCCGGCTTTCTCATGAGAAACCGTCGTTGGGCGGCCTTCTTCATCTGTGTGGAATAAGAAAAATTCACATTCCGGACCGACGTTAAATTTATAACCCATTTTCTGGCACTCAACCATCACTCGTTTTAATACATTTCTTGGATCTCCAGCAAATGGAAGTCCATCTTGTCCGTATACATCACAGATCAATCTTGCCACGCGGTTTCCTCCCGCATTCCACGGGAAGATTGCAAAGCTGTCAAGATCTGGATATAAATACATATCTGATTCTTCAATACGGACAAATCCATCTACACTAGATCCATCAAATGTACACTTATTATCCAACGCTTTCTCAAGCTGTCTTGCGGTGATCGCGACGTTCTTCATTGTTCCGAACAAGTCAGAAAATTGTAGTCTGATAAATTCGACATCATTTTCTCTGACGAGGTCTATCACATCCTGTTTTGTGTATCGACCCATAACATCACTCCTTCTTAATTAAATCTGTGCGATATCAACTACGCTGAGCTGATCTCTGTTTCCTGTTTCCAAACTAGTCAGTAGAGCATCTGCCGTATCAAGACTTGTAAGGCATGTTACTCCTGTTTCGATTGCGTAACGGCGGATCAGGAATCCATCTCTGCTTCGACCTACACCCTGAGATGGTGTATCAATGACTAAATCAATTTTATCATCTAAAATGAGATCTAGCAAGTTTGGAGATTCTTCTTCTAATTTATTAATCTGTTTTGCATGAACTCCAGCTTCATTTAAGACTCTGCAAGTGCTCTTTGTTGAGAAAATCTCATATCCTAATGCTTCAAATCTGCGTCCAATATCAATCGCATCAATCTTATCGGAGTCTTTCACTGTTAAGATCATCTTCTTGTATTTTGGAAGATTTACTCCAGCTCCTAAGAATGCTTTGTATAACGCTTCATGGAAATTCTTAGAAATTCCAAGACATTCACCTGTAGATTTCATTTCAGGCCCAAGGCTGATCTCTGCTCCTCTTAATTTTTCAAAAGAGAATACTGGTTTCTTCACTGCATAGTATTCAGATTCTTTCTGAAGTCCTGGTTCATATCCAAGATCTCTGATCTTAGCTCCAGTGATCACTTTCGCTGCTAACGCTACGATCGGAATACCTGTAACTTTACTGATGTAAGGCACTGTACGGCTGGATCTTGGGTTTACTTCGATAACATATACTTCATCATCTGCTACGATAAACTGAATGTTGATCAGTCCGATAACATGTAATGATTTTGCAAGTTTTCTTGTATATTCTGCGATGATTCGTTTAATCCTGTCTGTTAAATTAATAGATGGATATACGGAAATGCTGTCTCCTGAATGGATTCCGGCACGTTCCACATGTTCCATGATTCCTGGGATCAGAATATCTGTTCCATCACAAACAGCATCAACTTCGACTTCTTTACCAACCAGATATTTATCGATCAAGATTGGATGTTCCTGCTCGTAACGGTTGATAACTTCCATAAATGCTGTAATATCTTCATCAGATACCGCAATCTGCATTCCCTGTCCACCAAGTACATAAGAAGGTCTTACAAGCACTGGATATCCAAGTTCATGTGCAACTTTGATTGCTTCTTCGCATGTAAAGACTGTTGTTCCTTTTGGTCTTGGGATACAGCATTCTTCTAAGATCTCGTCAAATAATTCTCTATCTTCAGCTGCATCTACATTTTCAGCACTTGTTCCAAGGATTGGTACTCCCATCTTCATCAGTGCTTCTGTTAATTTGATCGCTGTCTGTCCACCGAACTGTACGACTGCACCGTCTGGTTTCTCAAGATCTACGATACTTTCTACATCTTCTGCTGTTAATGGTTCAAAATAAAGTTTATCAGCAACATCAAAGTCTGTAGAAACTGTTTCAGGGTTGTTGTTTACGATGATTGTTTCGTATCCTTCTTTGCTTAATGCCCATACACTGTGTACAGAACAGAAGTCGAATTCGATACCCTGTCCGATACGGATTGGTCCAGAACCAAGTACCATGACTTTTTTCTTTCCTGATGTTTCTTCGACTTCATTTTCTCCGTCATAGCAAGAATAGTAGTAAGGTGTTGCTGCATCAAACTCAGCTGCACATGTATCTACCATCTTGTAAGATGCATGAATATTATATTCATTTCTTAATTCTTTGATCTCACGTTCTGTCTTACCTGTTAAGCTTCCGATCACTTTATCTGGGAATTCTAAACGTTTTGCTTCCTGTAATAAAGCTTTATCTAATGTATCGGCTTGTGCTAATTTCTTTTCCATCTCAACTAAGACTGCGATCTTATCTAAGAACCAGCGGTCAATCTTTGTGATGTTAAAGATCGTATCATAGTCAAATCCACGACGGATTGCTTCTGCGATCACATAGATACGAAGGTCGTCGATCTTTTCAAGTTCTTTTAATAATTCATCATCTGTTAATTTATCGTAATCACCGAAAATTAAGCTGTCTACATGCTGCTCTAAGGAACGGATGGCTTTCATTAACGCCCCTTCGAAGTTTGTTCCGATACTCATAACTTCTCCAGTTGCTTTCATCTGAGTTGTCAGAGTACGTTTTGCATGAATAAACTTATCGAATGGAAGTCTAGGCATTTTAACAACACAGTAATCAAGCATTGGCTCAAAACTTGCATATGTTTTCTTCGTTACTGCATTTTCAATCTCATCTAATGTATATCCGATTGCGATCTTTGCTGTTACTTTCGCAATTGGGTATCCTGTTGCTTTGGAAGCTAAGGCTGAAGAACGGCTGACACGAGGGTTTACCTCAATAACGCAGTATTCAAAGCTGTCTGGATTCAATGCATACTGTACGTTACATCCACCATGAACATCTAATTCTGTGATGATGTTTAATGCAGATGTACGAAGCATCTGGTATTCTTTATCTCCTAAAGTCTGAGATGGAGCTACTACGATACTGTCTCCTGTATGAACACCAACTGGGTCGATGTTTTCCATGTTACAGATTGTAATACATGTTCCATTTTCATCACGCATTACTTCGTATTCGACTTCCTTCCATCCACCGATGTAACGTTCTACTAATACTTCACCTACACGGCTTAGACGAAGACCATTCTCAAGGATCGTCTCTAATTCTTCCTGGTTATGGGCGATTCCTCCACCACTTCCTCCAAGTGTATATGCTGGACGAAGTACTGCTGGATATCCGATCACTTTAGCGAATTCCACACCATCTTCTACTGTTTTAACAACCTGTCCTGCGGCGATCGGTTCCCCGATCTTTTCCATTGTCTGCTGGAATTCTAAACGGTCTTCTGCTTTTTTGATCGTAGATGGAGATGTACCGATCAATTTCACTCCGGATTTTTCAAGGTATCCGCTCTCTACTAATTCCATGGCCAGATTTAAGGCTGCCTGTCCACCAAGTGTTGGAAGGATGCTGTCTGGTTTTTCTTTTTCAATGATCTTTTCGATGACAGAAGCTGTTAATGGCTCGATATATACTTTATCTGCAATGTCTTTATCTGTCATGATCGTTGCAGGGTTTGAGTTTACTAAGACTACTTCCACTCCCTCTTCCTGAAGTGCTCTACAAGCCTGTGTTCCTGCATAGTCAAATTCTGCTGCCTGTCCAATAACGATCGGTCCTGATCCGATTACAAGTACTTTCTTTATATCTTCTCTCTTAGGCATTTTTTGCTCCTTTCATTCTATCCATAAATTCATCAAATAAGTAAGCTGTATCCTGTGGTCCAGGGCATGCTTCTGGATGGAACTGAACTGTTCGAATGTTTTTATTTTTATAGTCTAATCCTTCGATTGTTTTATCATTTACATTAATAAAGGAAACTTCTGCAACATCTGGATCAATTGTTTCTTCCTTGATCACATATCCGTGGTTCTGAGAAGAAATATAAACTCTTCCGCTCTTTAAGTCTTTCACCGGATGATTTCCTCCACGATGTCCCCAACGCATTTTTTCTGTGTCTGCACCTGTTGCAAGTGCCATCAACTGATGTCCTAAACAGATTGCAAAGATAGGTACCTCGCTGTCATATAATTTCTTAATCTCTTTGATGATCTGTACACATTCTTTTGGATCTCCAGGTCCGTTTGATAACATAATACCGTCTGGCTGATCTCCTAAGATTTCTTCTGCTGTTGTATCTGCTGGATAAACTGTTACATCACATCCACGTTTTTCTAAAGAACGAATAATGTTATTCTTTGTTCCAAGGTCTAATAATGCAACTTTAAATCCATCTCCATTGAAATGTTCTTTTTCTGTTCTGGAAACAGTTTTTACTGCATCTGTTACTGTATATTCTTTTAATTTTGGAAGGATTTCATCTAAATTGAAATCAGGATTTGTGGTGATCATTCCACCCATACATCCATGTTCTCTTAAGATCTTTGTGATAGCTCTTGTGTCAACACCACAAATACCTGGGATGTCATGTTCTTTCAGATAATCTTCTAAGTCTTCTTCTCTTCTGAAGTTGCTTGAAGTTCTTGAGATTTCTCTTACGATAAAGGCTGAGTGCCAAGGTTTTTCAGATTCGATGTCCTCTAGACATACTCCATAATTTCCTATCAGTGGGTAAGTCATTACGACTCCCTGTCCCTGATAGGAAGGATCTGTTAATACTTCTAAATAGCCTGTCATGGAAGTATTAAATACGACTTCACAGATCACTTCTTTTTGGGCTCCAAAACTTTTTCCCTCAAATACGTGTCCGTCTTCCAATATCAAAAATGCGTTCATGTAATTTTTCCTCCTAAAAAGTCTCTTTCATAGGGTTGTATTTTGTCAGGAAGAACTAACTTCCTATTTATAAAATAAGAGTTTTGCCAAAACCCTTGATTTTATATAAAAAAAAGAAATACCCTAAAATAAAAATTACAAAGCTAAGTATTGGAAATTCAGCGATCTTGTCCTTCCAATACCCAAGTTATTTTTTATTTCAGAAATATTTCTCTACAAATTGTAAAAATTTTATCATATATTTTTTGTCGTTGCAAGTACTTTTTTGTATTTTTATATGTTTTTTTCTTTATGCATCCGCTCTTCACTCTCTCTTTTAGAAAAAACACATCCGCAGAAATTCTGACGATACAAATTATATTCTTTCGATAATTGAATAGATCTCTGATAACCACCTTTCTTTTTAAAATCAGATGGAAGAAATCTAACTCCTGCTAATTCTCCTGCTTTCTGTCCAAGTTCATTCAGCCATGCAGCATTTTTTAATGGACTAATCGTAAGGGTTGTTGTGAAATAATCATATCCACCTTCTTGGGCAAGTTTTGCCGCCTGATCCAATCTTAATTTGTAACAACGATAACATCTCTTACCACCTTCTGGTTCCTGTTCATAGCCCTTTGCCATATCAAAAAAAGTCTGCGGGGCATATCCAGCATCGATCACTTTAATAGGAAGATTCATTTCACTGACCAGACGCTGTTGTTCGTGGACTCTTTTTTCATACTCTTCTTTGGAGTCGATATTTGGATTGTAGTAGTCAATGGTGATATCAAAATATTGGGAGAGATATTCCATGACATAGCTGCTACATGGCGCACAGCAACTGTGGAGTAATAGGGTTGGTTTGGTTTCTCCTAAGTTTTCGATTACTTTATCTAATTGTTTTTGGTAGTTTATTTTGTTCATTGGTTGTCTCTTTCTGATTTTGTTTTTTACTGTTTTCTTTCTATTATACTAGTATTTATATAAAAAGAAAACACCGGCAGTTAATTGTTAGCACTCTTTTTTCATGAGTGCTAATTTTTACTTGACTTTTATCAACTTTGGTTCTACAATACTCTTTGTAAAAGTTCTATTTGGCATAGAACACTTGATTAAGATCATAATATTTTTAGATAAAGGAGTGTACAAATTATGGCAGAAACAAAGGGAACTCTTTCCATTAACAGCGATAATATTTTCCCAATCATTAAGAAATGGCTTTATTCCGATCACGATATTTTCTTCCGTGAATTAATCTCTAACGGATGTGATGCCATCACAAAATTAAAGAAATTAGATATGATGGGAGAATACAATTTCCCAGAAGGACATAAAAACAAAGTTGAAGTTATCCTTGATCCTGAGAAGAAAACTTTAAAATTCATCGATACTGGTCTTGGTATGACTGCTGATGAAGTTGAAAAATATATCACTCAGATCGCTTTTTCTGGTGCAACTCAGTTCTTAGAGCAGTATAAAGATAAAACAGAAGGTGACCAGATCATCGGACATTTTGGTCTTGGTTTCTATTCTGCATTTATGGTAGCGGACGAAGTTACGATTGACACTCTTTCTTATAAAGAAGGAGCAGAACCTGTTCACTGGACTTGTGATGGTGGTACAGAATACACAATGGCAACAGGTACAAAAGAAACGGTTGGTACAGAGATCACTTTATTCTTAAATGAAGAAAGCACAGAATTCGCAAATGAATACCGTGCAAGAGAGATCATCGAGAAATACTGCTCTTTCATGCCAACAGAGATTTTCTTATCTGTAGAAGGTGCCGAACAAGAATTTGAGACAATCCCAGAAGATCAGGTAAAAGACGATGATGTCATTGTAGAACACATCCATGAAGATGCAAAAACTGAAGAAAAAGAAAACGAAGACGGTACAAAAGAAACTATAGAAGTTTCCCCTGCAAAAGATCTTGTTAAGATCAATAAACGACCTGTTTCTTTAAGTGATACACATCCTCTTTGGAATAAACGTCCAAATGAATGTACTGATGAAGAATACAAAAACTTCTATCACAAAGTCTTCCATGACTTTAAAGAACCATTATTCTGGATCCACCTAAACATGGATTACCCATTTAACTTAAAAGGTATCCTTTACTTCCCTCAGATCAATACAGAATATGATTCTATCGAAGGAACAATTAAATTATATAACAATCAGGTATTTATCGCCGATAACATCAAAGAAGTCATTCCTGAATTCTTAATGTTATTAAAAGGTGTGATCGATTGTCCTGACCTTCCACTGAACGTATCAAGAAGTGCTCTTCAGAATGATGGATTCGTGAAGAAAATTTCTGATTACATCACAAAGAAAGTTGCTGATAAGTTAACTGGTATGTGCAAGACAGACCGTGAATCTTATGAAAAATACTGGGATGATATCAGTCCATTTATCAAATTTGGATTCATCCGTGACCAGAAATTCGCAGATAAGATCAAAGATTACATCTTATTTAAGAATATGGAACATAAATATGTAACATTAAGCGACCTTGTTCCAGCTCCTGCAAACGATGATGATGTGACAACTTTATACTATATCACAGATGAAGTTCAGCAAAGCCAGTATATCAATATGTTCAAAGAACAGGATATGGATGCTGTCATTTTAAATCATAACATTGATTCTGCATTTATCACACAGATCGAACAGCAGAATCAGCATATCAAATTTAAACGTATCGATGCGGATGTCGAAGATGCCCTTAAAGAAGATGTAGATGAAAAAGAATTAGATGAAATCAAGACTTCTTTAACTGACCTGTTTAGAAAGACTTTAAACAAAGAAAATCTTGAAGTTCACGTTGAAAAATTAAAAGATGCAAAGATTTCTTCTATCATCACTTTATCTGAAGAAAGCAGACGTATGCAGGATATGATGAAGATGTATGCAATGCCTGGTATGGACCCTAATATGTTTGGTGCTCCTGCACAGGTTCTGACTCTGAATGCAAATAATACACTTGTGAAATATCTGTTTGAACATGGAGATGCTGACAATGCGAAGATTATTTGCGAACAGTTATATGATCTTGCAATGTTAAGCCATACGACATTGGCTCCTGAGGAGATGACGAAATTTGTTCAGAGAAGTAATGAGATCATGGAAATGATCGCGAAATTTTAATTTGTAGTTGGCCAACTGTAGATTTTGAGTATATGATAAAAAATAAATAAACGAT
>OIDS01000430.1_pt1 | contig 20480 bp, 27 predicted proteins | sample 1581491 | NCBI WGS metagenome assembly OIDS01 (sample SAMEA3882553, study PRJEB24775) | human gut metagenome | biome: human-associated habitat; feature: intestine environment; material: feces | place: Netherlands | collected 2009/2010
GCAGATTACTATATGCCACCTTATCTGTATGCTTAACTGTCTTATCAACAATCGCAATATGATCACCGGTTACATCATCCGTAAATGTTGTGCCAACGTTTGGATAGTGAATTGTCTGCCCTTCATCGGTCAGATCTGCATGTGCAGCAACCTTTTTACCATCCAGGTAAATCGTCTCAAATGCCACGATTGATCTTCCGGCAAGGAGTGATGCGTCAAACTCAAATGTAACATCGACTGTGCCATCCGGCTTCTCCGGCTTAAACTCCACTTCCTGTGTGATTGCCTTGCCGTCTGCATCCTTCAACGCCTCACCGTTATCTGTGAAATAAAGCTCTGCGACTGTCTTATACGTCTTTCCAACGAGCAGATTACTATATGCCACCTTATCTGTATGCTTAACTGTCTTATCAACAATCGCGATATGATCACCGGTTGCATCGTCTGTAAAGGTTGTCTTAACATCCGGAAAATGAATCGTCTGCTCTGCACTTCCAAGATTTTCCTCAAACGCGATCAATTCGTCCGGATACGCTGCATCGTACAGATACTCAAAGATTACGACATCTGAACCGGCAAGCTCATCTGTTACATCGAATTTCACATCTACTTCCACGTCCATCTCTGGATCCGTTGCATTAAAGTCTTTTGTGTCTTCGCTCAAGTATGTTCCAAATGCTTTTGAGTATGCTTTCATAGCAAGTTTATAGTTGTGTCCTACTTCCAGCTTCTTCAGGTTTACGGCATCGATGCCGCTAAACGTATCGGAAAGACTTGCAATGTTCGTCCCGGTTTCTGAATCGCGCACAGTTGTATGAATCGTCGGGAACTTCTCATTGATGATGCTACCAATGTTATATAGCTTCTTGTTCTCTGTTATCGAAAAAACAACTGCATCAATATCTTTATATTTATCTTTATTCGCTTCGCAGCGTAACTCTTTTAAGCTATATGTACCATACGGAAGCGCGCCAACCGTATCGTCCAGATCCTCTTCTCCGAACCAGATACCGGATCCGGCTTTGTCGTTGTTTGTGTCCTTACTGTGCGGGATGTAACCACTTGACGTCGAGTAATACCCATCTTCATCTGTCCAGATAATATGGCTTTCGCCGGTATCTGTATTGGTCAGAGAGAACTTGACATTCGCAAGCTTTTCCCCGGCTTCGTTAACCTTTGTGAACGACAGATCTCCACGGATCGTATCTTCCGTTACTTCAACTTCGTTAAATGTAGATATACTCGCATCCACACCCGGTGTGATCTGCCGGACATATACGTCTGGATCCAACACATACCCTGTCGGTGCGCTTGTTTCCTGAATTGTGACGGTTCCTTCCGGAAGTGCGGTTGCACCGAAAAAAACATAAAATTCATCACCGGATACAAACCACTTCTGGTTATTACTAAATCGAATTTTTCCTGTCTCGTCCGTCTTAAAAATCCAGCTTCGGTCAAGTGGTACACCCGCTGCAGCCGGATCCGTATCCATCTTGACACCCTTATAATACTTGATTGTATATTGCGCTCCAACAACCGGCTGCGACATCTTGTTTTTCTTTGTTAAAAGGATTGAAACCGGATCCATCGTTGGATGATCCGTTACACGCAAGGTAACCGGGATTGCTCCAGTAGTCACGTGATATTCCTTTGTATCCACTGCAAAGCCCTTTGGTGCAGATTTTTCTTTAATTGTATAATCTCCGGCTGCCAGATTCGACACGGTTGCTGTACCACGGTTGTCCGTTACCAGCTCTGCTACAACCTTCCCCGAAGTCGAGTTTCCCTCATATACACTATATACTGCACCCTCCAGAGAGTAGCAGGCATTGCCATCGGTAATCTCAGGCATTGCAGAACTCTTAACTATACTTAATTCCGTAGTAGCTGCCTGCAGAGTCATATTCAGTGACACCGACGTCTCTGTTACACACAGCAGCGGCTGAAGATCTCTCGTGCCGGAGTTTCCAGTGATCTTTGAAATTGGACGGAGTCTGTATGCTGGACCAATGTAGTAGCCAGCCTCGTTTGTGCCGGCGCGCACGGATGAAAATGTTATCTGTGGTGTCTGACCTGCGTCGAACTCGAAATAAACCGTTTCGCCGTCATTAACTCTCATATCTCCGCCAGTCTGACCTTCTTTGAAATCAGAAGATGTTCTGTTTTTATAATAGATTTTTGCTCCGCTAAACTGAATACGAGCCTGAATGCAATCATTATAGTCGCTCGTCTCGGTAAAAACCTTAAACTCCTCCGTCCGATAAATATCTCCTACCCTGTTGACTTTGATGGTTGTATGCTGTACACACCCATTGGCATTTGATAAAACTGTTGTTCCATCAAGCCGGCAAATCTTAAAATTGTTTGAATCCGGAAGATGAAAATTTGTATACTTTGATCGTGTTGTTAAATAATTGATAGAAAAATCCTGTGCATCGTCATTGGATAACTTGATATTTGGATTTCCACCACGAAACTTATCCCAAAATGCGCAGCGGATATTTCTTCCTTCTGCCCCCGCAGTAAACTGATCCAGATTTGCATCAAATACATAATATCCACTTATATAGCCAGTTTCATATGAAAACGGAGAAGCATCATTGTGGCTACCACAATACATATACACGTTATTTCCATTGATTGCCGTAGTCCTTCCGATGGCAGCGTTTTGTTCATGCTCACAATAAACCTTTAAGCCACCAAGGTCATACTCTTGGCGCTCTCCAATAGCATATACGGAAACTAAATTTTCTACAAATGTCTGAAACTTCCATTTACCCTTTATATTGGGTTCTCCATCTAAATCTGTGGCAGTTGCAGATGCATCTGCAGGTGTTCCTATTATGATTTCTGTCTCTTCTGGAACAGCCTCTGTCGTCTGCTCTTGCGTTGTCCCTTCCGTATCAAGATCCGGACTTTCCAGTTCTTCATCTTCATTTTCCAATTCCGACTGATCAGAATTCTGAGACGTAACCGTTATTCCTGCATCCTGAGCGCAGGCAAGCGCAGCATCAATGAACTTTGATTGTCCGGCTACTCCCTCCACATAAATGTTCTCTACATCACCACCCTGAATGGCATCCATAATCGCAACATACACATCAGACACCTTCTTATCATGATCCGCAATGAGAATTGATAATGTTCCTTCTTCCGGAGACAGAGATATCGCAAAGCAATCTTCGTTTGCTTCTATACTCTGTGCTTTATCGTAATAATACGTATAGGCGCTTCTAGTCTCTTCTTCAGACACGAACTTTAATATATATGTTGTATCTGAAACCTCTTGTACAGTTGTAGTCGGTGTAAATGTTTCTGCATTTGCTTTTACGAATAGTTCACAGGTTGAAAAATCCAAACCCTCATCTTCAATCTGTGCCTGTGCTACATCATTATAACAGCGATCAAACGTGATCTCTGGCTCTGAGGCGGGTGTTTCTTTCTCTGCATCCGTCTCTGATGCTACTGCATGTGCAAAAGTTCTTGGGGCATAATAAAAGGCAGTTGTTATAAGTAATACAACTGCCATCGCCACCGATAATATTCGTTTCCTGTTCATCATAGTTCTCCTTTCCTGAAACGATCTTTTTTATATAAACAGCCTGCTTTGATACAGACTGGAGTTTTCTAGCTTTCTAAGCGGTTAAAAGAAAGCATCAAAAAAGGAACAACCACCAGATTGTTCCTCTTTCACGTTCCTATATTCTATTTTACTGCCATTCCCAATGTCCGACTTCATCGTGATGGATGGTTTCGGTTCCTGTTTGTTCATAATATGTATCGCTGTACCAGCTTGCCACACATGGATGATTATCTATGTCTTCCTGTGTGTACATATATCCACCACATCCGGTACATATCCATCTACACTTCGTCTCATACACCGGACGTTCTTCATCATACGCTGCCTGATCAACTACCCACACTCTTTGCTTCTGTGCTTCTGTAGTCTGTGGTGCCTCTGTCTTGGCTTCGGTTGTCTGTGGTACCGGTGGTGTCACTGTTTCTGTCATTTTTGACGTGGATTCCGTCGTTTTCGGCTTCGTAGGTTCTGTCGTATTCTGCTTTACAGGAGCTTCGGTTGTTTTCGGTTGATCAGCTGACGATACAGTTTTCTTTCCGGATGCTACCGTCTCCGTTACTGCAGGCTGCTTGTCCGTTTGCTTCTCATCCGCTTTTTTTGATGTATCCGCCTGCAGCTTCTCGTCCTTCTTCCCGTCTGTGGCTTCCGTTGTCTCTTTTTCCTCTGCTGCTTCCTTATCCATATCAACGGTCTGTGCATCAACCACCACCGGAACACCGCTTCGCTCAGACTTCTTGGCTATGCCTTTCTTGACGAAAACTGCGACACATGTACAGCAACACAGCAAAAGCACTACTACCAATACGATTCTTTTCTTATTTTTTTCTTTCTTCTGATTCATAGCAACCCCTCCGTTCAGCCAATTGTGGTATACTTTCTCTGATTTTATTATATGCTTAAAATTGTATTTTGTCAATGTATTTTATCAATATTATCATATTTTTGGCGGAGTTTCTCAAGTTCTTTATTGTTTTCACTCATCAACGATATATTGCGGAACCAGTTGTCTTCGGATATCTCATTTCTTACAAGCTCTCTTTCCGCTTGATTACAATCGGCTACATACCAATCATAACTATTCTTTATAGAAGCACGTTTTATTCGCAGTTGCATGATTGGCTGCACGATTACTTCCATCTTAGAATCTAAGACTTGTTCCAAAGCGTTCTGTTCACTCTCGTCTGCATGATTGTATCTGTCCGCCCATGATTTAAGGTCTGTATATAGCAGCTCAAATTCCGGATAAAAAGAAATAAATAACTGTTCAAGCTCCTCATGACATGGCTGCTTTCTATCCTTAGCTTCATTTTTTAATTTGGTTAAAGGTTTCTCTACCTTACGATATAATCGACCTACAATCTCTTCGTTCTTGATCCGGACAGTTCTTTTTTTGTACCTCTTTCCATCACAGACGTAGATATATACATGCTGTCCCTTCACGGCATCTATACAATCTTCAATAAGTTCTGTGAGGTTAAAATCACAATAAAGGGCAAGCGCACTTATAGACACACAAATTATAATTATTAGTTGCATCATAGTTTCTCCTCCTCTGTTGTAATTCCATTTTTCAGCGCATTTCGATGAGTGTGAATGCCTATGATACTTTTATTGATTTTATCATTCACCTGTCCAAGCTCATACTCCAGCTCTGACAGTCTCAAGCTATCACTACTCATCGAGACTACCGCATATTTCTGGCATAAAACTGATAGCTGTGCAAGCGCAGTTAAGATTGTCTCCGCTTCGGAGCGATCCATACATATCTGTTGCATCATTTCTTTGCTATTTATCATAGATTATGTCCTCCTGTTTTATATCGCTTCCAGCTGTCATCTCTTTTTCCTTTTTGGCTAGGAATACTTCTACAATCTGCTTTAGCGCGCGAGCATCCTTTCCACTGTCAATCATATCTTTCAGTATCTGATCAGACAGACCACACTTCGCAGCCATTGCAATCACATCGAGCTGGGATGATGAAAGATTGCTCTGCATCATATATGTGCTGATATCGAAATCCTTTGGAAGAGGAAAATTTCTGCTGAAACGCTGTGGTGATGTACCAGGCACCTGTTTTTTTGACTTTTTCCCGGTGAACCATCCTCTCTTTTCTTTCTGTCGACCATTTCCCGGATCTGCTCCATGCTCAAGCATATCGATTCGATGATACAGCTCTTCCATTTCCTGATTGCGCCGGTTTTCAGCATCGTACTCTTTCTTCTTTGCCAGAAACATCTCCTGGGCAATCTTCTCTGCCTCCATCTGGATGAGCTGCTCCTTGCTTTTCTTCTCTCGTTCTGCTTTCTTTTCCTCCTGCAGATTAGCAAGCTCCTCTTTTGCTTCAGCAAGCTCCATATCCTTTTCTTTCATCTGCTGTTCATAAGATGCTATCTTTTCTTCTGTCTCTTTCCGGTATTTCGCGAGATCTTCTTTATACTCGTTCACAAGCCGCGACATCGTATTGAGCGGTGCGTCCAACATGTTGACGATCGCGCTCTCAACCTTCGTGGCATCATATTTTGCCATCATTTCCTTATATGTGAGAGCCGGCTTCATATCTGCGACCAGTTCTTCACTGCATCCGGAAAAATACATAAATTTGATAACCTCGCGTTGCTCATAGTTATACTCCAGAGATATCAATCGTTCTATGTATATTCTTGGAATCTTCAGCTGCAACGCTGAATTGATCTGGGCGCGCACTTTCTTCCACTCTTCATCCAGATGTCCCAATCCCTTGTTCACATCACAAAAGCGGTCATATAAGTACGTTATATAGCTTTTATATGGAAGCTTGTCTATATCACCTTCTGTTTGATCTCCTTGTTCTTGTACATATTGCGGCTGCGTCGTCTGTGGCTGCGCATTCTCTTGTATCACGGGCGATCTAACCTCTTCTGCCGGATCCGCATCTATAGATTTATGTATGTCTGCTTCCTGTTCCGGATCCGGATTCTCGTCCTCAACATACAAATCCTCATCTTCATCCATAAATTCATCTGTGTAATTTTCGTCCATTGTTCTTTTCCTCCTTAACGATATATTCCCAGTTATAATGCTTCAAAAACCGGTTTGCTCTGCGCACATAAAAGTGTGCCAGCAGATCTATCGCGGCAAATCCTGCCAGCATGATGATCTCATACCTATGCAGCGCGCAAAATGCCACTACATCCGGCAGAACTCCCGCGGTTCTCCATTTGTATATCCAAAAACCGGCTATCGCCGCTATGATTACAAATAAAAAGCACCAATAAAATGAAAATAAGGCATCCAGCACGGTGAGTATCACCCTTGCTATTGCCTTACCTATTCGATATATTACCGGCACATTCCGATATTTGTGTATGCCTAGCGACATATCATATTTCTGCCGGCGAACCGGATCCGTTAAAATGTAATATGCAGTTTTATATTGCTCTGCCATTACAGGCGTAGCATGCTCCATCTTTTCATTATAAGCTGCTTTGATCTGCTCCGTCGTTGCGTTGATTGGAAGCTGCAGCAGCTCGTAGTGATTCACGACAAATGCCATTTGCTTAATCTCCTGTTATTAAATTGTTCCTCCTCGCCCGCTCTCTACCTTTAGCAAGGCAACAAAAAACCACGAACTTTCATTCGTGGTTATCATTGCCCTATTAAAGGAAGGGAAAAGAAAAATGCTATTAACTGGAGGTGCTACAAAATTGCTGAGTTTGTAAGGAACAATTCTGTATGAGGGTGTCTCTCATCCACCTCCAGTGATTATAATATAACATACTTAAAAACAAGGGTAAATAGACTTTCCTGTGTTTTTTGTGGTTCTTGTGGTTTTTGTGGTTCTTGTGGTTTTTGTGGTTCGACATTTCTGTATAAGTTCAACATCTTTTACACTCTAAACCTTCCAAAAAACCTCCGGAGCCACTCCTACATTTTTCTTTAATGGCTACCTCCGGGCAGACTCCCCCTGCGAAAATCGCAAGAGCGTCAACCATAATACCTCCTGAATATCTGACTTCATCCACATGATGATCATGCTTCCGACACACTTTCTACAAGCTCCACCGCCTAGTATTCCACTTGCTTCATCTTTCGATTGATCTGTGCGCCCCCTGGGGTATATTACCATCTCCCCCAACGGATTACCTTCCGCAGGATAGTTTTAACCAATGTACTGTCCGTCCGGACAGGTTAGGCTTATTGAGGTCATTCTTCTGCATCCAACCCCTGACGTTATCAGTATAGGATATTCTTGGTCTACACTGAGCCGAGTGCATTTATTATTTAGGCTGCACTACACCAGCTAGATTATACAGGGCTTTTGTTCCTGTGACACGCCGGCATGGTAATCTGGATATTCGTCTCGATCCGGCTGTGTCCTCCCATTTAAGATATGAGCATCTAAGAAAAAAGGCTGACCTTAACTAAGCCACGCGCATTCTCTATTTTTTGAAGCTGCGCCCGCCTGTTTTTCTCTTCTTCAGTTTATCTATGTAGCACGCCTGCAGATCTAAGCGACCTCCTGGCGAACATAGCACAATAAAAAAGTCCTGAGCACCTATAAATAAACTGCCCAGGACTTCTGATTCAACCAGCCGTATAAATTTTCATTTTATACTTGATTTTATCTGCATAGTCTGTTATTTTATTTATAGGTTGTATAGGTTATTTATAGGTAATCTATTTCATTTACTTGTCTGATATCGCATCGGCAAATACGATATCGCAAAGAACGGATGAGTTGTAGCTCATCCGTTTTTTTATGTACTTTTTTCTTCCTCGCCGGAGCTACTTATGTTCTTCTCCTGCTGCTTCAAGTCTGCAAACTTTGCTGCATACTCTTTCAAAACACCGTTGCTGTTTTTCTGCTCGATATCGATCGTTATCTTCTCCATGTTTGTTCCCTCCTTTCCTAAAATATGTAATGGCTTATATTTCTGTGATATATTTAATCGAATGCTTCATGCATCCGGACCATCCAATATATTCCAAGCGTATCATCCTTGTTCGTCGCTCATATCCTGATCTGGAAACATAGACATAGTTACCTTATCCCCATTTTTATAATTAGCTAGATCCAAGTGAAACACCTTATAACCATTTCTTTTCACTAAATCACAATTCGCATTTGCAAATTCTCCTTTGGGATCTGTCACAATAAGTCCATCTCTGGCATATAAATAATTTATTAGATTATTTGGATCTTCTTTTTCCTTGATATCAACCTCGAGCATTTCCGGATAAAACATTCTGTATTGATAGAAAAATGCATCCTCGATTTTGTTCATTCCAACACCTTTTTCTTGCGAAATTTTTGCTATTTCTTTATGTACAATTATAGATAAATCTCTAATGTCAAAAGAAATTCTATCACCGGCTACACTTTTTGAAAATTTTCTCTGTTTTTCATCCCAAATGATTTTATTCATACGACCAACACAGGAATCGCAAATCTTAAAAGGCATCCCTGATGTTACTTTTCCAACGCTGCAGCAGGCAACACAAGTATCCCGCGGTTGATCGTCCCACACATCATCCAACACATCGTTCCGCACAAGCGCAAACGCCATGTAGAGTGCACAGCGCTTGCATATGGCGATGCCAAGGTCTGGAACTAAAGACACCTTTTTTGCCTTGCAACAGCTACAACGTCCTACTTTTTTCGTATTCTTGATTTTCTTTGCCATAATTTAACTTCCTCCATTATAAAAAAACGCTGCATACTCATTTTCGATAATATAATTTATCGCTTCTCCACTATCCTCATACCACTGTTCTCCATATCTATCATACTATCTCTGGAAAAGCTCTGGTGTTTTCTAAATCTTCTATAAACCATGTGTATCATCCTTGTTCTGAATCTCAATCCACAATAACTTCTCCCCTTTTTTGCGACACTCAAACAGATCCTGTTCAGGAACTTCCTGCAGGTCAACGAAAATCTCTTTTCCAATCAGCTCGTCCGTGAAGCTTATTTCGTCTCCATAAAGAGAGGATGCGCTATACTCAATTGTGTTGTCCGGAGATACTGAAACCGTATGAATTCTTACAAGCACGATGGTTGAGATGTCCATTCTCCAGTATACAACTTGTCCAATCTTTATTTTTGCTAAGTCAACCAATCTACGTACATCATCCCATCTACGTTTCTCTATATCTGCAGCTTTTAATGTCCAGATACCATATAACAAAATGAAAAATCCCATATATTCTACAAACAAAATAATGGTACTTATGTGGTTCGTGACTCCAACTCCAACGGAATATATTGTAGTAAGCATTATCAAAACAGCGCCAACTGCGCCTACTCTTAATCCTCTTGTCAGTTTCTTTTCCCAAGTTTCCATTTGCATTACCTCCGAAATTTAATTTCAATGCTCTCTTTTCCGCTTCTTCGATTTTTTATTCTTTGGCTGTTCATATTTTTTTATGAGATCAGACTTCTCTCGTTCCGAAGCCATCATAACATCCAATACTTCAAATGGGGATTCTTCAGTTGAATGAATCGGTTTTTCTTCCTGAAGTGTCTGCTCTGCAGCCACCACATCTGCCTTATACTGCGTCTCCTTGCGCTGAACTGCTTTCATTTGCTCAACAACATGTTTTATTGCAGCACCAAGACTCCCGTTCATTTGGTCATTAAAAAGCCCCAGAATTCTCTCTTTTTCATCCTTATTTCCAGTCTCAAGAGCTTTTTCCTTCATCATTTTTCCCCATGCATTTATAGCATCTGCAACCTCCTCAAGATAAGGTGATAGTGAATAATATGTAGTAACATATTCCTGATGATAACTCGTCGTTTTGTCCTGTGTCAGTTTCCACGCCTCTTCGATGGGGTTTAAAACATTTTTTGCGATTGTGTCGTCTAGGCTCAAGTCATCAAAATAAGGGATTTTTAATTTTTTTGTTCTAGTTTTATCAGCATATTTAAGAACCGGAATATAATCTAAGTTTCCATGCCCTCCAAAAAAATAGCCATCAAAAAATATGTCCATAGCTCCAAAGGACATATATCCAAGACCCATTATGCTACCTGTAAAAGTAATTACATTTGCCGCTTGGGTTAGCAGGAAAACAAAGTCCGTTATATTGGGACTATCGGAGATGGCGGAGATTTGTGGAAGAAAATTTCTAACAAGAGCTTTTATAAGCACTGCTCCGAACATAAGAAATATTCCATATCCAAATTTTTTTATTCCATTATTTGTTTCCATACTCTTTCCTCCAGTTTTTTATATTTGTGTAGTCTTTAATCTCGCTGCCGATTCTGCAGTTATCATTTCTTTATCGGAAAAGAATAAAGAGACACAGGTAAGATGTATTTGTGCCGATATAGAACCTCATTTACAAAGCTTAAATCTTCATCGCTGATTTCCGCAGCATTCATAGCTTCTATCTTTTGCGATAAATGTTTTATGTCCCCACAATAATTGATCACAATCCTTCTTCTACTTCCGCGCACAGCTTCCCGATAATTCCAATTCTGCACATCAGCTTCAATCACATAAATCCAATTTGACAGTTTTCTCCTGTCTTTTTCCGACATTTCATATAACTCTGTCTGAGACTGTATCGGGTAATGTTTCTTAAAGAAAGATGAATTAAACATGATTTTCTCCTGTCTCTTTGAATATTGTTTTCCCAATATCTTCCTCCGAAAAATATATTGCTTCCCGCTTTATCGTTTCCGCGTGATAGGTTATGTTTTTTTCCCTGGTGATTTCTATATCTTTAATAGATGCCTTCCGAGCTTCCCCGGCTTTCAGTTGGTATATTTCCTGTCCTATCTTCAGAGCTGGTAGTTCATACAACTTTTCTGCATTTTTATATTTTTTTCGTTCACGATAACCCGCAAGCAAAATTGGCAGCAACATGATGAGTTCCAGCACTGACAAAGTATGTATTATTTGCTCCATATTTACCTCTTTCTAACATCTTTTACTATTCCATCAATCGTTATTGCAATCGGAAATAGAAATAAAGCTAAAAAGATTATGCCGCTTGCCGTTGATAAGTCCCATGCTTTTTTGAATAGCTGGTTTCCGAAGTAATAAATTGTTGCAAAAAGCTCCATATTTGCAGCACAGATAGCTTCCGTAAGCCGAACATGCAAGTCGTAAGACTCCAATTTTGCTAATTTTACATTCAAGTAAATCACCCTACACGCCATTATTACAAGTACAACCGTTACTATTATTCCTGATGTTTTACTATCTATAACCATACTTTCCCCTTATTATCTGCTCCGGTAACGTACCTGAACCTCTGTAATATCCTTTTTGCATCCAACGATATAATAGTTACTGCCATTATATTCAACCCTTGACGCAGCCCAGTACGGCTTACAGCGGTCATCGTCGGAATCATAATAATTTTCATCATCCGTGCAATAGTACTCGATTCCGCATCCAGAGGTAAACTCGTGACCATTTAATGCATACCTGCCGTTTATCTTCCTTGTAAGCCTTCCTGTCGCTTCTACCGGCTTGGTTAAGTAATCCATCGTCCAGGATACATCCTGCAGCTTCCGCATCACGCCGATAAACTCCTTCATAAACTGCAGCTTATTTGGATCCTCCGTAACTGCTTCCCAATCTTCAATTCCTGATAAATCGTCGTACCAATCAAATCTGGATGCGGAAACAAGATACTTGATATCATTGTCGAGCTTAATAAGTTTTGCTGCTAAATCGTCTAATTTCATTATGAAAACCCCCCTTTTGCTAAGAAATCTAATGCCTCCTGTGATACTACCGGATCCGGTGTCTGTACAGGAGGCTGCTCCGGATCCACGGATTGAGCATCTGCTTCCTGCTCTTTTTGTTTTATCCCGGCTGACGTCTGCTTCTGCGCTTCCGGTTCTGCCGGTTCCTGCATGAACTGAGAATGCAGCGTTCTGCCTTTTCCCATATTCTGCATGCTGTCATCTGTATTTTGACGATTGCGCTCCGGTGAATCATATACTGCAGATTGCTCTAATGCAGATATTCTTCCAGAGAGCATCTCCAGCATCGTTTTGATCTCGCTATCTGCCCCGGTGTCCTTCCCAAAAGCTGCTGTACCTGCACCATCAAGCAGCGAACGTATAAGTACATCTTTGATCAGCTTGTTTCTGGCGGAGGTCGTCTGCTGGATTGCGAGAGTGTCGTACAGCCGGTGATCCAGCGGATTGTTCATATCCAGCCGGAATGTGATTGTCTTGTAATTTGCTGCCATATCCAATCAGCTCCCCTCTATACATTCTTGTATTTTGCATCCATTGATTTCGCCAGAAGCTCGTATCCCTTCGCGTTCACACAGATATCCTCGATGAATGTGATATTATGTTCGGCTCCAAGCATAGCTCCTCCAAAACGTTTGATCACACCTGCACCACCACCGACGAAGAACGTCTGCACAAGCTCAAAGTTTACTTTGTTCTGCCGGAGCAGCTTAATTGCTTCTTCTGTCCAATCGCGGATTGCATCCTCGCATACGGTGATCACGGAATCCGGCAGACCAGCATTCTGCGATCTTCCCATAATTACCTGGATAATAGAATCCTCCGGAAGTGTTGAATTGTATTTGTTTGAAATTCTGGCATTGACTGACGCAATACAGTTGTTAATTCCAAACTGTACCGTCTTTGCCTTTCCAAGATCAACCGATTTGTCTGCGTTGATTGGCAGAATCTCGGTTGTGCCGGTTCCCATGTCTACGAGATAGCATGGTCCTTTGATATCATTTAACCGGTGTGCAATAGCTGCATAACCCTGTGGAAATACATACACGCGCGGACTGATAATACATTTATATTCTTTATCCTCGTATCGAAATTCCACCGCATCATGCTGCTTCATGTAAGCAACCAGCTTGTCCTTCTCTGCGCCGTACCGCATGAGTGGTACTCCTACTGCAAGCACAATCTCTGCATCATATATACCGACAAGCTTCATTTCCTCGGCAATCGCAGCAAGCGACAAGATGTAGTAATCCCCATTTACGGTCTTATCCTCTGTGATCCCATCATTTGCCACACCTACCTGATAAAACCGGTTTTCAAACTCAACTACACGGTTCATCATCGGCGGGCGATCCGACAGGTGTGCTACACCCGATGGGAAGCTTGTATTCTTCGTCTTTACATATCCATATCCTGCATCAATTCCTATAATCATAAAAACACCCTCCTGTTATTCCTGTTATTTTCTTCCTCTGCTCGCACTGAATTCATTTTTATCCAGCGCATCTATAAGCTCCTTACTCAGCTTGTTCTTTATCTCTTCCGGAGACAGCAATGTTGCATCCTCTCCCCGCAGATCAGCAACCGTAAGCTGCCTTACCATTTCGCAAGTATTGTTGATCATTGCCCGAAGTGTCTTATGTGAGCTTCCGTATTTGGTTTCGAGCGACCGAAATCCGGATTCTTCCTTATACACTGTTTTGTTTTTTTCTTCGTCTTCTCTCCGATACAAATATTCCTCGCAGATACCATAATGAATGGGATATGGAATTGCGCACATGTTGAATATCTGCAGTATTCGATGAAGGCTGTTGATATTGTCTTCTACTCTATCCAAACACTGCATAAGTTTTTTCTGGCGTTCAAATATATTCGCCTGTGACAGTTTCGCGTGCTGATTGTATGCTGCGTCTGTAAACCCTGAAGATCGGATTCCTAAATTATCCTGATTGCTTCCTCCCTGGAATACGATTGCTTCCTCTTCCGCCGCCAATTCGTCGATCTGCTCCAATATGTTTTTTCTAGTATTTTGAAAAATTCCCAACAACCGTTTTCGGTTCATAATGCACGACTTGACATAATTGACATCAATCTTAGTTGTTGGGATATCGCTTCTTATATCTTCCGGATTTATCACGCTTCCTAGTCCCTCCCTTCCGTTTAATCATCTGAAAAATCGACCTCTTGTTTCTTTTTATCTGCTGCTTGTTCAGCGGATAAAAAAGAATCAATGAAGTAGATTCTCGTCGGTGCTATTATGTTGTGATCAATAATGCTGCCGACTATTATTACCCGCTTCCCAAGGTTCTCTGCGATAATGTATGGTTGAATTGTTTTCTCGATCAGATACCGTAAATTCGTTGCTATGATATAGTTCATCGGCTTTACTCCTCCTCTGTAAAGAAGATTGAATACGGCGGTTCCATCCTGCTGATAGGATGCAGGCGAATTTACGGTACCTAATATTTCTATTACATTAAAATCTGCCATTTCTGGCTCCCTCCATCATTACTTGTCCTTCTGACAATCTGCAGACAAACCTGCAGATTGAACTTTTCAAGAGCATTTTGCATATTCCTCTGCCAGAGCGTCGGCAACCTTATCCGTCAGCCTCTGCTTGATTTCTTTCTGCTGCTCTTCTGGCAGCTCCTTCAGATCTACCCATTCTCCGTCGAGTTGGACTTTGTATATGTACTGCATGCGTTTCACCTCCTGCACTGTTAGAATATAGTATTCACTTGGATTCAAACGTGTGCTTGCTTAGGGCTATCTGCTGAATCCCAATTATGCTGTTTTTTCATCCAATTCCTTCGCCATCTGAAAACCAATGATGATATTCTTGATGTCTCTTTTCTCTGAATCGCTTAAGCACGATAAAAGCATCATTATTTCGCTGATATCTTCTGTTTTTATTGTCAACTCATTTTCATTTCTTTTCATGGTTCTCATCTCCTTTCTTTGTTTCTTTATTCAACATAATAGTATCTTTGGAAAACTTTGTCAATAGTTTTTGTTTCTTTATTCAACTTTTTGGTTGCAAATCAGAAATAAAGATGGTATTCTTACTATGGAAGGAGGTTTTTCTCTTGAATATAAATGATAGAATTCACGTTATTCGTACAAGCTTAAATTTAACAATGGAAAAGTTCGGTGAACGATTAGGGGTTCAGAAATCTGCAATTTCTAAAATTGAGCATGGACAATGTTCGGTTTCTGAACAAATCACTAAATCTATTTGTCGCGAATTTGGCGTAGATTACACGTGGTTAACTACCGGATTTGGAGATATGCTCACAAATGCCCCTCAAGGAATCATTGATGAGTTGGCTATGCAATACGGTCTAACTGACTTCGATAAAACTATAATTGACATGTATATATCTCTTCCCCCACGTGCAAGAAACGCTATTAAAGAAATCATTCTGCAAAAATTGGATGAGAAAGGTTGGAAAAAGGAAGAACAGATTTCCAAGTATGATTCAGTGCCAGATACTCCTGAAGAACTTGAGGCTCTCTATTTGAATCATCTAATCAAGAAAAACGGAACCGATGGAAAATAATTTAAGCAATAATTTAATTTTTGCCTGTCCGGGGAATACTTGATTCAGCTTGGTACATATGTTATAGTGTAGACGGAAGCTATTTGTGTAAGTTATAGTAAACACCAAAACGAAATCCCCAGTAGTTGTACCTATTGGGGATTTCATTGCTTTTATAGATCGAGTAAATTATTTTTAATAATTCCTTTATAAACTATAATTTTTGCCTTATTGGTATTATCATAATTAACATTATAATAAAGTGTTCTGTTTATACTACAATAAACAGCATATATTTCTGTATCATTATGAAATGTACACTTTCTTATCATTTGAATCTCGTCTCCTTTCTCCTCAAATGAAGAATTTATGTAACCGATATGTGCAAATTTTTATGAATAAAAATCTGGATAAACTACGGTACATGTTTAGTAAAACGAAAATCAATTGAAAAAACGTATGTCGACGTGAAATATGTACATATGTACTCCCCTCCTTCATATGTCCGTAGACGATCTCGTCTTTAGATTGCCGTTGGGGGTATAAAACAAAAAACAAGAAATAAAAAAATGAATAATGAAGATCTTAATAAATGGAGCAAATGAAAAATAATTTAATATTTGCCGATCCGGGGAATACTTGATTTAGCTTGGTGCATAGGTTATAATGGCATCAGCTAAAAGGATATAGTACCACGTGTACACAAAGCGAAAGCCCCAGAGCGTCACCTCTGGGGCTTTCTTGAGAATGCCCTTCTCTTTGTTGGTCGTCTCCTTTTCACCCTTAATTGGGGGGATTTTATGTATTCGCATGTATATGTGCGATTTTTTATAAGTAAAGATGCGAATTTCAAAGCACATAATTGGTGCGACGAGATTCCGTTCAAAAGTTTACCCTTGTTGGTCTTTATTCAGTTTCTTTTTGATAAAATAAACTATTAAATCTGCTGCAACTTTTGAAATTATTGTGATTATAAGCGAGACTAATATTTCCATACAAACTACCCTCCTTTTTCGTAAAGCGATCAATATATCCTTTTGACTGATTTGAAACAAAAAATGGACTACAAAAATAGTAGAACGAAAAGCATATAAAAAATCTTACCGAATCTCAAATATTATCTAAATATTATAGAAAAATTATTTCATGGTTGATTTTAGAGAAAAAAAATGGTATTTTAGAATTATAAAGGAGGAAAGCTAGATGAAAAAAAATATTACGTCAAACAAACTTTCCATTGATTTGCAGGACGAAAGTAAAACTATACTTGAACAATTGAGGGTTTCCACTCTTAAACCATTTGGTCAGATCATAAATAAGCTTCTTTGCTCTGTATGTAATATGCCAAAAAGCACACGCGAGGTCATCCAGACATCACTCGAGCAGGAATACTTTCGTTTAGATGAAGAATTAGATGGAATAAACGGTGCTTATTTTTCTGACGATTATAAATTTAGACAAAACCATATTCTTGAGCTTCTGCAATTAATTAACGGAGGTATATATACCCTTCCATCTCCTCCAGATAAAATGAAGGAAATTATGCTTGCAGATGGTCGTCTTGTGATTCCAAAAGACTGGGTATTAACAAATGAAGAGCAAGCGTCGCATTGTCACAATGCAGTAGTTATCGAATGTCGCGGAGGCAGTCAATATCACGTACCTCATTTTATCTATTTTTTTGATGGAAAAAGCGCAAATGATCTGACAGAACAGCAAGAAAAAGAATTTTATGAAAAATGTATTGAAAAATTTCCTGATTTTAAGGAAATTTTACGGCTTTCTGATGAAAACAAACTGATTTCTGATCCTTCTAATCCGGCGCGCTACTTGAATGCTGACGCATACATGAACGCACCCAAGGTAGGTATTTTCTATATTAATGATTTAGGTAATACCTTCTCCGGTAACCCACCATATGGAGCAGTTATCATCCGTGATCATCATTAGGAAGCTGATTTCAACTGTTATTTGCTACAAAAGTTGCACCGGTGCAACTTTTACCAATTTATAAGAAGGAAGGTGAACGTTTTCTTTTTCTTTGTTTATGATGATGATACCAATACTACTGTTCCGGTTGAGGTACCAAACGAATCATCACTTGATGAACAGGAACTTGAATTTTTCTTTGATGATAAAGTACGAAAGGTCTGGCATTCAAAGGAAGAAGAATGGTATTTTTCTATCGTGGATGTATGCCAGGTACTGACGGATAGCGCAGATGGTCGAAAGTATTGGAATAAATTGAAACAACGTCTTTCAGAAGAAGGTAGTCAGTTGGTGACAAATTGTCACCAACTGAAAATGAAATCTCCTAAAGACGGAAAAATGTACAAAACCGACTGTGCCAACACCGAACAGCTTTTACGAATCATCCAGTCCATACCATCAAAGAAAGCAGAGCCATTCAAGCAATGGCTGGCACTCATCGGAAAGGAACGACTTGATGAGGAAATAGATCCGCAGATTGCAATTGACCGTGCAATTGAATCTTATCGTAAAAAGGGATATTCTGAAGCATGGATTGCGCAGCGTCTGCGTGGCATCGATATCCGAAAGGAAATGACCAACGAATGGAAACGTGCGGGTGTTACAGATCCAAAGCAATACGCCATCCTTACCAATATATTGACTGCTGCATGGTCTGGTAAAACCGTTCAGGAATATAAAAAACTGAAAGGACTAAAAAAAGAAAATTTGCGTGACAATATGACCAACACTGAACTTGTCCTAAATGCACTTGCCGAAGTCTCTACAACCGAGATTTCAAAAGCGACTGACCCAAAAGGAATGTCTGGAGCAAAGGATGCTACTATCCAAGGTGGAAATATTGCAAAAAATGCACGTGAATCTCTGGAAAAGCAGATTGGTCGAAGTGTTTTATCTCCACTGAATTCAAATACACCTAATTTGCTTGACGATAAATAACCCAGAAAGGTGAAGGTATTTTATATGAAATTAGTTTAATATCTGACTGTTGTTATAATAAAAAATCCCCCGTGCTGGAACACGAGGGATTCAGCAGTACATCAAGAGCCTAAGCCTTTGATATAATGCCCTAAGCAAGCATAGTATATCATAAAGACTCTCAGATGTACAATTCAATTTCAAAAATTGTATATATAAGGAGTGATATTTTATGAAGACTGTATGCGCTTATATCAGAGTTTCTACAGATTCGCAGGAAGAATACTCGCCAGATGCCCAGATTCGGTTGCTGAAAGAGTATGCTACATCCCACGACATGACAATTATAGACATTTATCAGGATCTCGGTATCTCTGGAAGAAATGCCGATAAAAGACCGCAGTTTCAGGATATGATTGCAATGGCAAAATCCAAGGAACATCCCTACGATGCAATACTTGTATGGAAATTCTCTCGTTTTGCCCGGAATCAAGAAGAATCTATCGTGTATAAATCGCTGCTAAAGAAGAATCTTGTAGACGTGGTATCTGTATCCGAACCACTTCCGGAAGGCGTGATCGGTGAGCTTGTGGAGCGTATCTTCGAATGGATGGACGAATACTACTCTATCCGGCTTTCCGGTGAAGTTCGTCGTGGCATGACACAGAAGGCTCTTGCCGGCGGTTACAACGCAAATGTACCATGCGGATATACAAAAGAAAAAGGTCCCAATACTATCCCGCAAATCGACGAATACTATGGTCCTATGGTTCAAAGATGCTTTCACATGTTCGCAATCGAACATATACCTATGACAAAAATCGCAGCGACCATTAACAACTTGGGTTATCGCACAAGAACTGGAAAGCGCTGGGAAACTCGCAATATTACTGATATGTTTCAAAATCCGTTTTATATTGGAAAAATCCGTTGGAACAGTGCAAGTAGCAGACGTACTACGCCACGAGTAGGAGAAGAAATTATCCGAGACGGAAAACATCAACCACTCATTGATCAGGAGTTGTGGGATGCAACACAGGAACGATATGCAAAAATTACTGCCCGAATGGGACACGGAAAGCGACCGGATATTTACAAGCATTGGTTGTCCGGCTTGCTGAAATGTCCGAATTGTGGTGGTACATTGGCATATCAAAATGGATTGGACACGAAAACAGGTAAACACTACCCCTATTTTGTGTGCTGGAAAAATGTGAAAGGTATGTGCGCAACCAGGAACAGTATATCTGCAGGTAAAGCGGCGCAATATGTACTTGACGGATTGCTGAACATCGTCGAAGATAAAGATATAAAAACAATTGCCCCTATCGTTCAATTTAACCAGGATGAAGCTGCGATTGCAAAACAGATTGCAAGCGTCAAGGCGAAGCTTGGTCGTGTAAAAGAAGCTTACGTAAATGGTATCGATACGCTGGAGGAATATAAAGCAAATAAAGAAAAATTAGAAGCAGAAATTGCTCATCTGAAGGAGCTTGTTGTACCCGAAGTAAAACCCAAGACAGTTACAGTAGATGTCATTCGAACTGTTCACGATACTATCATGAATGCACAAAGTGATTCGGAAAAAGCAACGGCAATCAATTCGATCGTGGATCATATAATATACGACAAAGAAGCTGATACAATGGAATTCTTCTTTGTTCCGTAGTAAAATTTTCCCAAATCCGGAAAATCTCTTGAATTATCAGGCATAAGATGATAATATCTAACTAAACAGAAAGCACCCACTCCA
>OIDS01000433.1_pt1 | contig 20401 bp, 18 predicted proteins | sample 1581491 | NCBI WGS metagenome assembly OIDS01 (sample SAMEA3882553, study PRJEB24775) | human gut metagenome | biome: human-associated habitat; feature: intestine environment; material: feces | place: Netherlands | collected 2009/2010
CCTCCCTGTTTCCGCCGCTGGCGGCGGTCGTCGTCGTTGCACTCTAGCCATTTTCAGCGGAAAAATTATTTTAAATTTCGGGATAGCGGAACGCCTGCGGGCGTTCCGCTATCCCATTTTCACAGGAGGGGTCGTAAAGGGAAACTACCTGTCAGCCGCTGCGTCCCTCCCCGTGAAAAAGTAAATCGGGAAAATCCGCAGATTTTCCCGATTTACAAATAAAAATAAAATTCCGCTATTGATGCGCAGAGCATCGCGGAGCGCATTCCAAATCGTCCACTCTGCCAAAAAAGGCTGCTGCACGCACGGTACAGCAGCCTTTTTTCTGCTTACAAATGTAAGGGGATGCTCTTACTTCTGGGGAGCTTCGAAAGCGATGGCGGTAGCACCGGCAGCGGCGTCCACGCTCTTCAGAGAGATGGGAGCCACCTCGTAGTGCAGGGTGTCAAAGCTCTGGGTATTGCCGTCCTCGGTGGTGAACTCCAGAACGTAAACAACGTCAGCCTGCTTGTCAGCCTCGACATCGCGGGTGATGACGATGCTCTCGCCGTCAGCCAGACCCTCGCCTGCCAGGTTCTCGCCCTTGTCCTCAGAGCCTGCATCGTACAGGTACAGCTCAGTCACCTTGCTGCCGGTGGTGTTGTACACGGTGTACTCGGCAGAAGTGGCCTCAGCCTCAGAGGAAGCAGCTTCGGAGGAAGCAGCCACGGAAGAGGCAGCAGCAGAGGATGCGGTGGAGGATGCAGCGGTAGAGGCAGAGCCGCCGCAGGCGGTCATGCCGACAGCCAGTGCCAGAGCGGCAGCGGCAATTGCAACAGTCTTGAGCTTCATAGGGAAATCTCCTTTTTCTTCTTTTGTTGGTGTCAGGCCCCCGGCAGCATACCAACTGCATCGGTTGTCTGATGTCCTTCCATTATACGCACGTTGACGAAAAAAGCAAGCTTTTTTCGTCAAAAATCAACGATAAAATAAGAATTGTTACTATTTTGACATGAATTTGGCACATTTTAGGAGATGCAAACTTGAATCATATCGTTGACATTCCGGCTGTTTTTTCCCTATGTGGCTGCGGGATAACGGCGCAGATAATTTTATTTTCCCCTTGACAGCCGCCAGCCGCCGCTGTATACTATGCATCGTGAACAGCGTTCATGTTGGGAGGTGAGCTTACGAATCCAATGGCAACGTCCAAAGCGGACATCCTGAAAACCAGCCGGGAGCTGATCCAGCAGAACGGCTGGGCAGCGGTCAACATCCGTGCGGTCGCCGCAGCCTGTGGGGTCTCCGTGGGCTGCATCTACAACTACTTCGGCTCCAAGACCGAGCTGGTAAGCGCGGCAGTGGAAAGCATCTGGAACGACATCTTCCGCCACCCGGAGGACGAAGCCGTGTTTCAGGACACCCTGTCCTGCATCCAGTGGATGTACCGGCAGATGGAATACGGCTGCCAGCAGTATCCCGGCTTCTTCACCCACCACGCGCTGGGCTTTGTGCAGCAGGACACTGCCGGCGGCAAGCAGCAGATGCGGCAGACATGGCAGCACATTCTGGACGCTTTGTGCAGCGTGCTGCGCCACGATGCCAAAGTCCGTCCTGACGCCTTTACCGAGCAGTTCACCCCGGAGCAGTTTGCGGGCATCCTGTTCTCCCTGATGCTGTCTGCGGTGGTGCAGCAGAGCTTCGACCCTTCTGCGGTGCTGGAGATCGTGCGCAGAACCATTTATTAAGCAAAAAACATCCCACAATCTTTGTGGGATGTTTTTAAGCCCGAATATGAACATAGTTCATTTTGGTTTCAGCGCTCCGCAGACCATACTACTGCAAGCCCTTTTCCCCACGATGTCTCCGGTACGGCTCTGCCGCGCCGGTTCGCTATAAAAATCAAAAACAAAACCTGCGATCTAAAACAAACAAAGGAGACAAACGTATGCGAGCAATCATTGAGACCGTTTTCGACATCTTCTATCTGGTCACCGTGCTTACGGTGGGCATCCGCATGATCCGCGGCAGCAAGGCTGGCACCCAGTTCCGCCTGTTCGGCCTGATGGCCGTTGTGCTGGGCGCGGGCGACTCTTTCCATCTGGTGCCCCGCGCACTGGCACTGTGTACCACCGGTCTGGAAAACTACGCTGTGCCGCTGGGTCTGGGCAAGTGGATCACCTCTGTGACCATGACCGTGTTCTATGTGCTGCTGTACTACGTCTGGCGCAAGCGCTACCAGATCGAAGGGCAGAAGAACGTGACCGCCGCTGTGTACGCCCTGTCCGCTGTGCGCATCGTGCTGTGCATGATGCCGCAGAACCAGTGGCTCACCAACCACACCCCGCTGGCATGGGGCATCCTGCGCAATGTACCCTTTGCCCTGCTGGGTCTGCTGATCATCGTGCTGTTCTACCGCAGCGCCAAACAGAACAACGATAAGGCTTTCCGCTGGATGTGGCTGACCATCGTGCTGAGCTTCGGCTTCTATATCCCCGTGGTGCTGTGGGCAGACGTCAACCCCCTGATCGGGATGCTGATGATCCCCAAGACCTGCGCCTACGTCTGGACCGTGCTCATCGGCTACAACGCCATGAAGGCCGAAACCGGCAAGCAGAACTGAGCCTGCACCTCCCCCGCTGCTTAGGGTGTATCTGAAAAGTCGAAAATTTAGTCTATTTCTACAAGCACAGCTGGATTTTGCGTTAAACAGCCTTGAAATCCACAAAGGATTCCTGCGGCTATTTGCCTTAAATCCTGCTTGTGCTTGCGAAATATTCGTCATTTTCTTTGTTTCCAGATACACCTTTAACGCATCCGATAAAGATCAGCATCAAAATCCTTCATGTTTGCTGCCTATAAATTGATTGTATATACTTTACCACAAAGCCCGCAAGAATACAAACCCCTGCCGCGCCAAACTTTATAATTGTCCTTTGCGGAAAAACAGACAAATTGCCAAGCGTTTTTAGGCATTGGTCATACTTTGATTTTTGAAGTATCACTTTTGCAGGCAAATCAGAACTTGCAGAATGCAAAAAAGCTCGTCCGGAATACCGGACGAGCCCTTTTGCACACGAAGCGGGACACTGCCTGTGCGGCGCATGGATCATAGCTGTGAAGGAGAACAGCCGGAGGAGGAGGATCCGCGCCCAGTATCCCAAAAACAAGAAGAAAAAGATTTCACACACAGCCTTGGGACTTTGCCCTTGCTGTAACCATATTGTAACTCTTTTGAAACCATTTTGCAATAGGGCATTGTAATTTTTTTGTAATTTTTACGCTTTGCACATATTTTCGCTTGAGTTATTGTTTGTTTTTGTGTTCGTAACGATAATTCGTTATTTTTCTTCTTCTTGCTTTTCTACCGCTCTTTATTGCGTGCTCGTCTAGTTTATATTCCGTTATATTATGTCATACCAGATTTGAAAAAGTGGTGTAGTAACTGGTGTAGTAAAAAATGTCCAATTTATAGGAAGTTGACAATTCATTCTTATAAAGTATATAAAATCACTGAATCATCTTTCGGAACTCCGCAACTACTTTTTCAGCATCTACATGACTATAAACATCTAATGTCATATTGACTTTACTGTGTCCCATCACATACTGGACAGCCTTAATGTTCATCCCAGATTCTACCATTCTGGTGCAGAACATATGCCTTAAAGTATGAGGTGTGATTGCAGTTGGAAGTTGCTCTTGCGGATTAACCTTATTGTATCTCTTTATAGCTTGTCGCACATTTGATTCAACACTAACTGCTGAACGAGGGCTGTTTTTGTAACTGACTTGTAGAAAGCCACAATATCCACTTACGCTCGGCTCTTCATCCAGCTGTGGTCTTGTACTTATAATGTGTGAAAATGCTTCTCTGGCTTTTTGCGACATTGGTATGATGCGTACACCACTTTTTGTTTTTGGAGATTGGATTGAGAACTCTCCATGAAGATATACAAGCTGGTGGTTCACATTTACAATTCCCTGCTCTAAATCAATGTCACTTACGGTTAATCCACAAAACTCACTAACACGAAGTCCGGTCTCATATAAGATTATAAGTTCATCAACGTGCTGACTGAGATAGATATCTTTTTTGCAGAAATCAACAAGACTTGAAAATTGTTCATTCGACAGAATAGTTTTTGTCTTGTTTTCTTTTGGCACAACTTTTGAAAGTCGAAAGCTAAAAGGATTCCTTGACAAAATTTTATCATCGCAAGCAAGTTCAAAAGCCGGTCGTAATATTCCTTTATAGTTATTTATTGTACCATAGCAGTACCCCTTATCATACAGTTCTTTCATGAACACTTTTGCTTCTGTCGGTGTTATTGATGCGATTGTTTTATTGGCAAAAGTACACCCAGAAAGAATTTTCATGAAAGTATCTATGTTCTTTGTTGTTGTCTCCTTTAAAGACGGCTTATGAAGATCGGAATATTTTTTAACGAGCTCTTTCACCGTCATCGAGTTTGCTATTTGGTCGATGCCTTGTATTTCAGATTCTGTTAAACTTTCAGTCCTTGCTCTTAATTCTTTCAAGTCGCCAGAATAAATAGTGTGGCGCTTTCCAAACTTATCTGTCCAACGATACTGGTACAGACCATCTTTACGTTGCGACTCACCCTCTTTCAAAACACGTCCTTTATTGTCTTTTCTTCTTTCCATAATAAGCTCCTTACGTTAAATAAAGAGCTCCGATGTGACAATTTGATTATATCACATCAGAGCCATATATTCAAATGGAATATGTTTGTTCTATGTATCTTTCAAATGCTTTTCGTTTAACAAGTTGCTTTTTACCAACAAACATTATAAATGGGCAATTTCTATCTTGGAGAAGTTCGCGGATTTTACATTGTCCAATATTTGAATAAGCCGCAGCTTCTTCGATTGTCAATGTCGTCTTTTCCCAAATTGGGACTTCATTCATCCAATCACCTCTTCCATCTTATGTTCACCATACTTTGCTACACATACATTATAAAGCAGCATAGCGCGTGTCATAAGACCAACCCCACCGATACGAGGGGTTACATTGATATCTTTCATGTCATAAACAGCGTCAGCGCAGTCACCGTGCTGCTTGCCATTCTCGTCATAATTGATACCAACATCGATGCAGACATCTACGTTAAACAAATCTAACGGCGAAATAAAATCGCGTTCCCCAACCGCAGAAATGACAATATCTACAAGACCGTCGTGGAGAGCGTAATAACGAAGAGCGTTTCCGCTGCTATTCACAGAGATCACATTACAGTGCCGTTTAATCAGCATATCAACCATTGGTTTACCTACGATATCAGATTGACCACACACAAGCACATTCTTGCCATCCAGATCGTAACCGATGGAATCAAAAATCTTCATAACGCCAAGCGGAGTGCAAGGATGAAATGGTGAGGTAGAATTAAAACCATCAACGTCAAGTTCGTCTGGAATAATGATATTCTTAGGATTGATATGTTTGGGCAGAGGTAGCTGAACGATGATACTGTCCACATCTTCCCAATTATAATCTTCTAGTATCTTGTTATTTAATTCATCCTCCGTAATATTTTCCGGCAGCTTGATAAGCTCCGCTTCAATTCCAACCTCTTCACAGTCATGCAGCTTGCCGCGAATATAAGCGTTTGATGCATGGTTGTCCCCTACTTGATAAATATGTAAAATAGGAGCATAGTCGATTTCTGTGATAATATTCTTGATTTTATTTTTCATATCTTGCGCAATAGATTTACAATCAATAATCATTGTGAACCTCCTTTATATTAAGAATCCAAGTTTTATAAGAATGTCTGAAATAGTTTCCTAAGTTTTGCGCTGAGAGCGTCATTTTCAAGATATAATGAAGAATTCAATCTGAACTTTCTGTACGGAACGTTTTCAGATGATAGATAAACATCATAATTGATGTCGTCCATTGTGAAGGAGTCATTAGTGACAACTTTGGCGGTCGGTAAAAAACATTCAAGTAATGAAATATCATAATTGAAATCCTGACAAAGAGATTTACCAAAATCATCAATATCTGGAATCTTCTCATTATCGATATAGTCCCAAATATATTTTATTCCAGTTAGACCATCTTTCATGAGGCCATCCGTTTTTACCATTTTGTGTAGGTCTGTATCAATCAAAATAAATTTACTATAGAATCCAGAAAATCCTCCATTAGACTGTAAAAGCAGCTTCATATGTTTTCTCCTTTATATTCACTACTACTATACAGAATATTTCGTAGCTGATTGATAAAATCATCCACAACGCATTCACTGCAATCTAAATTAGCCGTACACATGCCACAGCTATCAGTATAATGGTGCAGTAGATCTTCGATTGATCTTTTATAATATTCTGTTTGGTCTTTATAAAACCCTAATTCTTTGGTCATTTTATTACCTCACTGTGCTAACTCCGTTATTCTTAATCTGCCCTTTCTGTGCATGGATAATCACAGAGTCTGCATTGACAATACTGGTCGATTTATATTCGATATACGGAGTATTACTATCGTATACAATCTGTACATGGCCTTTGATATTCATGTATGTGCCATTACAAAGAACTGTAAGCATCTCATAATTTTCTGCTGGAATATTGGATACCGTAGTGGATGTATATCCGTAGATGCCCGATTCCAGTTCTTCAATAGTAGCAGTCCATTCAATCGGGTTGTACTGGCGATAGATTTGTTCTCCAATCGTCCATACAAAATATCCAACAATAAGAGTAATGAGTACACCGACTGTCAAAAACAAGATCTTTTCTCCAAGAGTGAGTTTTTTGTTATTATCATCCAAGTCCAACACCACCTTCGTTTACAATATAGATACCGTTGTCTTTAAGATATTCTATAAATTCTTCATGTGGCAACTTATCGGCAAGCTCACAAATAGTGTAGTTACTTTTGCCTTTCACCCACTTTGTTTCTTTACGCAAGCAAGACCATTGATGTACACGAAATTCCTTGCAACGCCATTTTAAATGAAATGAATCTGCACATAAATCGCAAATTGGTATCTCTACATAAAAGTCCCCCGGATAGTGTTTTCGTCGCCACCACTCCATGTCATAGAATACAATACCATAGAGTTCAGGATAATCTTCAAACCCATGTTCTCTAAAGTTAATATGCCCTCTTATATTTGTTGCGTATAAAAATATAGGATGCGGCACCATGTAAAAATAAAATAACCCCTAGAGTGCTGGGAAACCCTAAGAGCCATATCGCCTATTGTTATATTTATATAATGTAGGAATCGAAAGATAGAAATAAGGATATGGATGCTATATGCTGAGATAAAAGCTCGGTTTTATCGTATTGTCAAAATATGGTAATAGTCGAGTGCTAAGTAGCGTTTACAATGGGCGGTCAGCAGCCGATCCGCTTCCCTATTATATAATGTAGGAGGGTGGAAGGTTCATCGACTAAAAAGGGTCAGTGAGCAACCACTGGAAGGATAGTCAGTTCTGGACGAAAGTTCAGAAGTCCACCTCAGACGTAATCAGACGACTTAAAGAAGTAGGTGGAAACAAGGAGACGTGCTATTCTCTGGCGCGATATAAGAAAGAGAAAAATGATTGAATAATTGAATAAAAAGAAAAAGTACACTGTTGTTCGTTGACAGCGTACTCTAAAAAGTGTATAATAAAAACAGCCAAGGACTCCTACAGACGAAGCCCTCGGTGAACAGTTTAAAATGCAATGTAAATGCTTGGACACATTCACATCACAGAAAGAGCCACCTACTGCTAATAGGCGGCTCTTTTACTTATCACGGCTTTCGCTATGATGATGTAACATCTTGAAAATTTCAAGAAGCGTTTTGACAAAGCCAGCAAAGCCGAAAATCAGCATTGCGACATAGTAGACCGTAGTGATCTCAATAGTCATTACACATCACTCCTCTCGGTATAGACTCACCGAAAGGGAGTAAAAGATATGGCATTCTCCTTCTCGCCTTTCGGCTGAATAGGAGGACGTTCGCCTATATACGTCTATGAAAGGAAGAAAGTAAACGCAGAATCCTTGACTGCCCATTTATTATACACGCATCGACACGGCTGTGTCAATACCACTATAATGTAATTTATAATACATAGAGAAAGAGGTTGCTTTTCTGAAGTTTTCTGGTTATAATAATATTACAATCGCGTATCCAAAATATACGGAGGTGTTTTATTATGGCTAGACCCAAGGGGAGCAAGAACAAAACAAAGGTTCTCGATGGTATTGATTATGCAGCACAGATTGCTGAGAAAAATACTGCCGCAGAATCTATTGCTCAGGAGATTGCAGCACTCGGCACAAATATTGCCGCACTGAATGCTGAGAGAAAGTCTAAGGAAGCAGAGCTGAAGAAAATCAATAAAGAGATTGCAAAACTCGAAAAGAAAAAGGCTGATGCGGACGCAAAGGTTGCGGAAGCTGCAAAGAAGGCTGAAGCTGAGGATGTGCTCAAGAAGTTGTTGTCTAGTGGTGTGAGTGCAGACGAGATTCTGGAAAAGCTTAAATAAGGTATCATCATAAAACAAGCCCGACTTCCCTACTGCTGGGAGGCCGGGTGTTTTATTTATGTTGCTTTTTATGATAGCCTATGATACACTCTTGTAAAAGGAGTGTTGAATCATGGAAAACAATAAAAAGCATGTGCCGGATTATGAAATTTCAACTTATCAAAGAGACGGTAATTTCACCTATTCTCCGAATCAGCCAAAAGCAGACACATCAGTTTTAATTTCTTATTTTAGAGACAGAAGTGCAACACGGAATAACAATAAAACTACTGGAGGTGCAAATGACAGAACTGATAAAACTAATAAATAATGTTACTATGCTGTTTAGTGTCTTTGTGCCTGGCGTGTTATGTGTTTCGCTATACACTAAATTGGCATTAAAGAAAATCGAAACGCAAAGTTTCTTAGCACTTAGCGTATCAATCGGTTTTGTAATAAAATATATCGTTGACTATATCGACACGTTTTTATCGAAAGCACACATTGGACTCAATGGTTTTCCTATTGTTGTGGTCTACTCTGTTGTTGGTATCCTGTCAGCAATTGTATATTTTAAATTAAAGAATTGTGTATGGGTTCGCTGGAAGGCGTCAAAACATTTTGGTGTAGATACTGCCGATAATATTTGGACAAGACATATTGATGCAGAAGGGCAAACTAATGTTCTTCTTTATTTGGATGATGGAACATATATTCTTGGACGTATTGACACCGTTGATGATGAATACATCACTTTAAGCCATCATTCTTCTGCAACTACGCCAGATGGAAAAGATATGGACGAAGCATCAAGGCATCCTATAAGCACAGTAATGTGTGTTCCGATGTGCCACGTTAAGCGTTTTGAATTTCTGTACGACAACAAGAATTCTCATCTTGCTAGATGGTGTTTGCGGTAAATTGAATATAGTAAACACACCCTTGCTAGATTTTTAGCAGGGGCTTTATTTATGTCATTTTAGTTAGATGCACCTTACCATTCGTAACCACAATTCCGGCATTTAAACGTCTTCCCTGCCTTCTTGGACCAAATGCCCCAGACTACTGCATCAACAACCTTACTGGTTCCGCTAATCTTTTCAATATCAGGTGAATGACACGTGGGACAGGTAGGAACGTATTTCGGATGTTCTTTCTCCTCCAATTCAGCTCTATATTGAGCGTCAAATTCGGTAGCTTTGAGTTGTATTTTCTTTAGGTGCTCTTTATCAATCTCTGAGATATTTCTTTTAGGATTGGTCTTTGCTTTCCAATCGTACTGTTCTCGTTCTTTCATTCGAGTCCAGTTCTCATATAAAATAAGGTCTCTTATACAAAAGGCACACAACGTATCCCATCTTGAATAAAATTTATCGCAGAACGGGCAGTATTTAACATATTTTTCCATTTTTGATTTCTCCTCTCAAACCGATATTAACTTTCTTCGGCGTTAAAGATGGAAAGATTGAAGCGACTGCACTAAAGCGAATTGCAGATTCTTTAAACAACCTCATTAACACTTATGTTGCATGGGCAGACACTGTTGGGCAGGATTATAGCATATCTAATTTTATCAAATGGCTAAAAAACAGTCAAGGTGAGATTGTAGCAACAGAGCTTAGAATGTACGCTCTCAAAGCGGCCACACTCGCTCTGAATATGGTTTTTGCCATGTTTGCAAGCTGGGCTATTTCTGCTGGAATGAACGCCTTCATTAACTGGATGAAGAATGCAAAGACGCACTCGGAACAGTTGATTTCTACAATGGAAGATGCTCATGATGCGGCAGAAGAAGCACAGCAGGATGTTGATGATATCCAACAAAAGCTGGATGACCTTGACCAGAAGGTAAAAGACATTGGTGCAGAAAAAATCGAGGACATTGTTGACCCACAAGAGAAGGCAAAGATTCAGGAAATCAACAATCTGCTTGAGACTCAACTTCGATTGAAGAAGCAAATCGCTGACGATGAAAATAATAAAGCAAACAAGGCTGCGTCTGACGTATTTAATGACAAGTCAGAAGTTGTGGTATCTAATGAAACCCCAACGTCTTATGCGGAAGCTGACCCGAATGGCATTGGAGTGACTGTCACTCAGTCTAAGAATGTCACACGGACGGAAGCTTTGCGTGAGCATACAGCTAGAGTCAACGAGCTGTCGGATGCTTATGTAAAACTCATGTCGGATGAGAATGCAACCGATGAGGAACGTGCTCAGGCAAAGAAAAATCTTGAAGATGAAATTAGCCTTACAAATGATGCTGGCACAAAAGTTTCTGAGCTTGCAGATATGTACGAAACAGATGCTTCTAAATACGGAGATGTTTCTGCCGAAGTTCAGGAATGTACAGATTCAATGCAGGGAGCAAGTGATGCTCTTGAGCGTGCAAACAATCTGTTAAACGGTACAACAAGCGTTGAAAATACAAATCTTGATGCCTTTAAGAGTAAATTCAAGGACGTAATCGAGGAAATCGATAATGGCTATCTGTCTATGCAGGAAGCTATTGCTCAATATAAAGACCTCTCTCCCCTTCAAGCATTTGGCAGTATGACTGGCGAGGCCATCATCAACATTGATTCTGACACAGCTCATCAGACTGAAGCTGAAGCTACCGCTCTTGCAAAGCTTCATGAAATCGCTGACGCAAATAATATCTCGTTTGAGGATTTGATCGGTGCTTTTGAGCAACTTGGTATTGTCGCCACAAGCAACACTGATGACGTTTCAAACTATGCTTCTCAACTCGAAGCCACAATGGGTGTCATTGACGACTTGCAGTCGGCTTATAAGGCGTGTTCTACTGCTGTTGAGGAATACAATAAGTATGGTTATTTAAGTGCTGATGCTCTTCAATCTCTGCTTAATATAGATTCTCAATATTTGAGCTGTCTTGACCTTGTGGATGGGAAGCTTCAAATCAATAAGCAGAGATATGCAGAATTACTGGCTGCTCAGTACGCTCAAGCAGAAGTTGAAGCTATTGATCAAGCCATTACAGAGCTAAACACGATTGCAAAGGGCGATGCGGCAGAGAAAACTCAGACCCTTACGACTGCAACAGAAGATGAGAAAAATAAACTCGTTGCTCTTTGCCCTGCCCTTGAGGACGCAACTGTTGGCACTGGTGAATTAGCTGCCGCTTTAGCAGCTGCGCAGGGTGCCGCAAACGGTGGAAATGCAGAGCAGATTCAGGCTCAAATTGATGCCGTTATGGGAGCTTTGAATACAAAAATCACATTGTTGAAGAAGAACACTCAAGCGGCTATTAGCAGTGGTACTTCTCTCGGAAATCAATTGAATGGTTTCAATGAGAAAACAAATAAGGCAAATAAAAACAACAAATCAACAGCAAAATCTGTTACCGACGTGTCTTCTGCTTTCGATACCTTGAATAAGGCTATGAAGGAGTATAACCAGTATGGCTATCTGTGTGCTGACACAGCAAAGTCTTTGGTTGGGCTCGAAGACAAGTTCACTGCTTGCCTGACTGAACAAAACGGAAAGCTCCAAATCAATGTAGAGCAGTTCCGTAAGTTTGTGAAAGAACAACTTAAGGAAGCGAATGCCGCAAAAGATGGCGGAAAATCAGCTGATGAGATGAAAAAAATTCTGAACTATCTTGATCAGAATGTAGATACAACAACCATCTCTTTTGAGCAGTTGACTGACGCTATTAAAGGCTACGGCACTGCGATGGACAAGGCTAAGGAAAAGACGGACGCTATAAAATCCGCTTTTTCTGGTCTGTCAGAGGTCATGAATAACAAAACTGACAGGAACAATCCGTTTGGTCTGCTTGATTCTGACGATGTTGAAAAGCAGCATAACGCATTGATGCAACTTGCTAAGGATACAAACGTATTCAAAAGCAAGGCATATAATCCTGAAACCGGAGAAGTTGATTTCAACAGCAAGGCATTTAAGGATTCTGTTGTTGAATATCTAAACGGTATGGCAGACGCTGCTGCTCAAACTGGCGGTGCTGGCGCAAAAGCCATTGAGAAGAATTGGCGTGATGCAGCTAAAGCAATTGCAGATGGAAAAATCAGCGTAGAGGAGTTCTACAATGGACTTGGATACTCTCTTGAGAAGGCAACCAAGGAAATTGACGACTTCCAGAGTGGGTTCTCTGACATCACTGATATTGTAGATGAGTACAACCTTTATGGTGGTTTGAGTATCGACAATTATCAAAAGTTGATGGCACTCTCCCCAGAGTATCTTTCTTGTCTAAAGCTTGAGGGTGACCAGCTTGTATTTAACGAAGCCGCTTACAAGCAACTACTCATTGATAAACTCAATGAGATGATTGCGACTTATGAGCAGACAGATGCGACAAAAGAACTTGCTAAAAGATTAAAAGAGCTTCGTGACGGTCTTTTAAATTCCAAAACTGGGTTCAAGGATGCAAAGGATGCTGTGGAAGAATTTAAATCCGCAATGTCAAATTTGAAAGAGATCCTTTCTTCTGTATTGTCGATATTTAAGAAGTTTAATGACAAATCCAACAACGACCTCAAGATTTGGGGCGATACGATGAATAAAGTCATCGACAAGCGGATTGAGGCTCTGAATAAGCAGAAGGAAGCTCTGGAAGAAAACAACGAAGCTACCGAGCGTGCTATTGAACTTTCAAGGGCACAAGATGCTCTCGCCCGAGCCGAACAGCAGCGCACGACCCGCGTGTATACTGAGAACGGTTACGAGTGGCAGGCAAATGCTGAAGATGTGCGCACTGCACGCGAAGACCTTGCTGATAAGAAGCGCGAGTGGAATAAGAAGGACGCTGAGAAGGCTATTGACGACCAGATCAAGAAGTACAATGAGTTCAAGGACAAGTTGTCTGAGGTCATGGATGATATCGGCAAGAGCTGGAAGAATTACCAGAAGGAGCTTGAGTACACCGCACAGATCCAGAAGATGACTATCACGCAGATGGAGGGCTCACTAGACGGCTATCACAATAAGATCGTTGCAAGCCTGAACACCGGCAGTGTAATTACTGGCATCCAAAACCTGATTACAAACCTTGAATCACTGATCAATACGCTCACGAAGGTAAATAACCTGTATTCTGCAATTAAGACTGGTAAGTACGAAGATCTCGGCACAAAAGGTTTGTGGAATACGATAAAAGGATTCTTCAATAAGGGTGGCGAAGAAGCTGCTGCAGAATCTGGAAAAACTGTTGAAACATTCTTCGAGAAATTAAGTAGCAAGGTGCAAACCTCTGGAAACGGTCTTATTGAAAAAGTTGGTGGTGTCTGGAAAGCAATTAAAGCCGGTGCCCATGAAACATTTAGCGGTTCCGGTGGCGGTATTGTCTCCACTGTTATAGACGGATTCAAGGCAATTGGTGGCGCTGTCAGTAAGAGCAAAGTTGGTTCAGCTCTTATTAAAGGTGCGGGAAAACTAGTTGCTGGTGCCGGAGGACTTATCAAAGGCGCTGTTGGTGCTATAGGTGCTGCTGGTGCTTCCGCGATTCCTGTTGTTGGTGCCGTAGCTGCCACTGCCGGACTTGCTATTTATGGTACTGCGAAGAATTATAAACACCAAAAAGAAATCTGGTCCAACAAAGAAGATGGTTTTGGCAAGAAGGCAATAAAGTCCGTTGCTACATTCATCTGGGATACCAGCCCGATTGGTGCAGTTGTAAATCTGTGCAAAGATATTTTTGGCAAGAGTAAAGAAACTGCCGAGAATACAAAGGACACAGCCAACAGCAGTTCCGAAACCGCCGAAAACACCAAGAAAGCTACCGGCGTCACAAATCTTACGATAAATGCTACACAGGGCACTATAAGTGAAGAAAACAAGACTGAGCCAGTCGAAGAAAAGAAACAGTCCAAATGGGATAAATTCTGGGGTTCTAAGTTCTGGTTCTGGAACTGGGGCAAGAAGGCGTCCGGCGATAAGAAGATCAAACACGGCGGCACTTACAATGTTGATGAAGCTGGCCCAGAAATGCTGGTGCGTCAGCCTGCTTCTGGTCGTTATACCTATCTTGAGACTGGCGACGGTGTTGTTCCTGCGGACATTACCTCTCGTCTGTTTGAGATGGGCGGCAATCCCGATAAGTGGTTCAGTGACCAGCTGGCAAAGAATGGCTCTGCCTCTATGGTACAAAGTCGTAGTTCTGGCGGTATTTCCCTGTCTATTGGCGATGTGAATGTGAACAACCCTGTTGGCGATAGCGATGCACTTGCTTCCGAGCTTGTGAATCGTCTACCAAATAGAATTGTGCAGCAACTTAACAAACGATAAGCAAAGCATTAAGCAAAAATAAATACGAAGTATACTTGGCTCAGGGTGGGTTGGGTAGGTTGAGATTGAGTATACATATTATAAAGGGAGGGACGAGATGTCACAAAAAAGTCAAGACGCAATTGATGTGTTGAGCGAGGTTATCGTAGATACGATTGATAAAAAGCTCGGCACTGCAAAATTTGATAAATCGCAGACTGGCGTGGTAACTGCGGTGAATGGGAATACATACACGATCGCGGTGTTTGGAAGCCAGTACAATATTACTTCTGACCAGATTTTTACCGTTGGACAGAGTGTAGTTGTGACTGCGTTGCAGGGCGATATGAAGCGGCTGGTATGTTCCCCCGATAATGTTGGTACAATGAAAACAGTGGACAGCAAGGTCAAAGTAGTTGGAGACCAGCTGTCCTCTTTTATTGATAAAGATTTCGCTGATACAGTAATTCGATATACAGATGTAGGTAAGTTCTTTAACATTAAGGATCAAATTGATTCGCAAATAGTGTTATGGCTATACAATGGAGCGCCATCTAACTCTACAACTCCAACAAAAGACTGGTCAACTGATGATGCAAAACGATTACATGTTGGTGATATTTATTATGATTGTAACGAAGAAAAAGCATATACTTGGACAGATGAATATGAATGGCTTACTGCCGATGACGAAAACTTATTAAAAATTTTGAAAATAGTAAGTAAAGAGTCCGATACCGCTGATGGCTCTCGACGTGTTTTCTTTAATACTCCATCTCCACCTTATAGTAAAGGTGACGTATGGGCAGATTATAGTTTCAATGGCTATATGCTTGTTTGTCAAGTTTCTCGTCCTATATCCGCTAGTTATAATCGTTTAGATTGGGTGGTAGCATCAAAATACACAGACGACACTAAAGCGGATGAAGCGTTGGACAGCGCCAATAAAGCAAATGCCGACCTTGCTACTTTTAAGACAGAGTATGATTCCGACTTGAAGGTAACAAAAGAACAAATAGAGGCTCGTGTAACTGCAACAACGTATACCGAAGATATGTCTAGTTTAAAAAAGCGTGTTTCTACTGCTGAATCAAGGATCACACAGACTGAAAAAGATATCACACTGCGCGTAGAAAAAGACGATTATACTGGCGAAAAACTTGTTTCTATGATAAGTGCCCAGCCAGAATCTGTAAAAATCAGCGCAAAAAATATTGAGTTAACAGGAGCCGTTACGATTCAAAACGGACAAACTGTCTTAAACTCTGAATCAGTGAATAATAGCATTACGCAAATAGACGGAGGCAAGATTACAACCGGAACAATCGATGCAAACAGATTGAATTTAAGCGGTGGTTTAACGATTGGTTCTGGCGGAAGTATCACAATTGGCAACAATACAATATCTGCCGACAAATTGGCTTCAGGTTCTGTTTTTAAAGAATTGTGGAGAAACTATGAAGAGACAGAATATAAAGTAGGAACATTTAGTTTTGATAATTCGCAGACGCAATATAATGAGCTTTTATTCTTTTTTAGAGGATTGTTTAAGAATGGAAAAGTGGACGACAGTCAGGAAGGAACTATAACCCATGTCGAACAAGTTCCAACAGGAAACACAGACAGCTATGGAAATCCAGAATATGAAACCCAGACGATTATTGACTCTAAAATAAGAATAGAGACTTATTATACTTCTACGAATACTATGGTCGTTCCATTAATTACAAATTCGACAATTTGGTATCATACTTTTTTTAGTTATCCGTCTGCATACTTTGTAAGACAATGGGAACATTATAAAGCAGACCCGTCACAAAACATTATTCAGGGAACATATAAAGAAGGTATGTCATTTAATACAGACGTTGTTGATAATATGGATTATCAATGGTGCAATAGTAATATTATGAGATATTTTTCAGTATCTGTTTCTCAAAATAACACTGTCACAGTTACGTTTAAAAATGCTTTTAGATATACTACCAAAAAAGGTTTTTGGGATGATTCAGGAAAGGTTTCAATATACCCAAACTATGCTATCCCGCGTATTATTTACGGAATAAAATAAATTAGTAAAGGAGGCGTCAATTTGGCAAAACCGATAATTTCAAAATTTTCAGTAATAGATGCAGCGCAGAAAAACGCGGTGCGATATACCTGTTATGATGACACGGTGAATGAAGTAGAGTATGTAGTGTGCGACAATGCCTCCGGTAATATTATTATTGACCAGAAAGTACAGACAAGCGGGGCATCTTCGATACGGACATTCACGTTACCAGCGGGTCTTGTACATAATAGATTACTTCCCTACTATCTTAAAATTGCAGTAAAAAACCAGAGCGGCAAGCAAAGTGATCTGAGCGATGCCGTTCTTTTTTATTGTCACGAAAAGCCAGTGCTGAAGTTCACAGACGTTGATTCAACCACTGTAACAACAATTCCGTTCCCTGCTTTTTCTTTTGATGTACAGTATAAAAACATCGAAGACCAGGGAGAGACACTGAGCCTGTATAAGTATCAGCTTTATGATGGAGATAAAAACCTGCTTTATGAAGAGACACACTATGGCACTATCGCACACAGCTTTAACGTAGAAAGTCTTGATAATAATAAGGTTTATTACGTGCGGGCAACAGGAGAGACCGTAAATGGTTATCTGTTGGATACTGGCTTTTGCGCGTTTAGGATTGCATATAATGGGCAACTACAGAATCTTGAAATCGTAGCGAAAAACGAAAAAAGAGAAGGAAAAATTAAACTTTCGATTACTATAACAACGGAAATGAGAGACAACTTTGATTTGATTCGGGTCAAGCGAAGAGAAGTTGGTAAATATGAGTGGACAACAATTTATGAGAGAAGTATCAAAAATATAATCGGCTCTATCTCGTTTGTTTGCCATGACAAATATGCTCGTGGTAGAAAGACTATGTATCAATATGCAGCTGTCCCTGTTGTAGATGATATTGAGCAATTGTCTGCATCTGTCAATGTTGTCAGTGAATTTGAAGGCGCATGGCTGATGGATAAGGATACTTCGTATTATGTCGGTCTCGAGCCGAAGGTAACTGGTGTGACACGCAATCAGGAAGCCGCCGTTGAAACAACACTTAGCAGTAAATATCCCATTGTGTTCTACGGCAGTGAAGCGAACTATTACAACGGAAACTTCTCTGGCGTTATTATCAAATGGGATCAGTCAATAGATATGTTTGATTTTGATGGTTCTGTGGACTATCGTGAAATATTTATTGACTGGCTGACGAATAAAAAGCCAAAGGTTTTAAAGATGTACGACGGTCGCGCATGGCTGATAAACGTAAACGGAAATGTTTCTTATTCTGACGATGAGCACCCAGACAAGGTGGAAATTTCGTTTGATTTTATAGAGACTGGCGATTTAAATAGCAGCAGCGATATGAAGAACGCTGGTTTAATTTAAGGAGGTGGGCCATGACTTACTTACCAACAGAAGAAGATCTGGCCTTACTGAAAAGCCGGTCAAAAAGATTGTACTGTCGTATTGAGTTGTTGAATAAAAACTACCAGATTATCGACATGATAGAAGGACTTGCATTAAGCGGCTCAAACTCTATTGATGCAGATTCAGATACGCGGCGTACATTTAATCTTGATATTTTTCCTAAAAAAGGTTTTTCTATTTCTCAATTCTCTACCGAAGAATGGACAAGTAAAATGCTGCGTCTGCGTATTGGCATGAAAGCGCCAACAAGCGAATCGTTGATTGATTTAAACGATATTACTCCTTCAGAAGATAAAATAGAGAGTGTTATAAAAAACGATATATTATACATAAGTAAAGCCATAGAGTTACGACAAGCAATATGGAGATATCAAATTGGTGGTTACGCACAGTATGGAAATATTGATAACATAAACCGTCAACGCATCATGTGGACAGAGCAAAACAAAACAAAATATGCCGAATTTCTAAATGAAATTGGCGAAGGAGGCACGTATTCAACAGTTCTTGGTTCTATTAGTGGGTATGAGTTTAATAAAAAGGAGTATCAAATTGCGTACACGCCAATGCTTGTCAATGCAGACGGCACGATTATTCCGTTATTGGAAAAAGATATTACTTCATATCTTAAATCGATTTTTAGTGCAGCATGTAGTTCTATTCAAAAAGATGCCACAACACTACAGAGTAAGATACTGGAATTGGACGCCATTGGTATTGACTGTACTGTATACGGGAACAAGATTCGTGTGAAAGATATGATAGCTGCTGTTGAAGGTGGTGTACACAATGGCAGAACATTGACCGCCGCTGACGTTGCTGCTATTTCTGGTTGCACTGAAGAAGAGCTAGAAAAGTATTTTCATGGTACAAGTAGATATCTTGGTTATTCCATGCATGACATTCAAGGTACACTGTGGGAACTGAAAGATGGAATGGATCAGATATACGATTTTTATTATGATTTGCTTTCTGGGCAGTCAAAGGCTCGCTATGGAACAAACTTTGTAGATACGGATGGCGTGCACTGGTATGGCGCAGGTTCCCTCTGTCAGAGCCGCTTCAACTACCGCATAATTCTGGTCGGTCAGCATATCGCACATACCACCAGCTTGATGAATCTCTGTTTTATAAGTTGCATGGAGAGATTGCCTGCTTGGAATTATATCTGTAACGCCATCAATAGATAAGATTTCCTGCTTTAATTCCTCATTCAATGGATTTCCCGCTGCCATAACCTTTTCTTCTGTCATTTCAGAATCCAAATAAATTTTATAGTCGCCGTCCGGGAAAAACCGTCTTGCAAGCGCCTCTGGAGAACGCAGCAAAACAATGGAGGATACCACAAGCAGAATAATTCCGCCCAAACTCAATGAGGCTACAATAGCAACGGTCTTTTTTCGGTCACGCTTAAAATTCGCAATTCCCATTGAAACAGGATTGAGCTTGATATTCTTTTTCCGGCTGCGGATGTCCTTTTGCGCCGGGGTAAAATGGACGGCTTCAATGGGGGAAATCCCTGCCGCAATTTTCACCGGCTTACGGATGGAAACAGATACCATGATCCAACTGCTTATAAGCGTTAAAATAACCGTTGCCACATAGGAAACAGCGTTAAAACCCTTGGAAAACAGGAGGAAACCGCCGCATACGCCCAGCACTGTGCCAATCAGAATCCCGATACTGCCGAGTTTGCGTCCCTCGTTCTTTACAATCCGCTTGATTTGCTTTGGTGTCGCACCAATCGTCCGAAGCTGCCCGTAGCTTTGGATTTTGTCATTGATGGAGATACGGAAGATACTCTGGATCACAATATAGCCGCCAATCAGAACAAGGGCAATCACACCTGCCATCAGTGCAAAATCAAAGGATTTAGAAGCATAGGCAAAATACTTACTGTTCATTTTGGGCATAGGAAGCTGATATTCCTCTGCAATCTCCCTGCAATAAGAGGTCATCAGTTCTTCGCCCAACTGATCGCTGTTTTTGAAATGGGCATAGGCGCGATAGCCAGCCGGGTCAAACCCATTCCATTCTGTTAGGGCAGCTTTGGAAAGAATGATCGCGCAGGTATTCGCTTCCTTTTCATTTACACTGTTCATAATGCCGGTAACGACATAATCACCATGAAAACTCTCGGTGTCTAAGGTCACAGTGTCCCCGATCTTGGCATTGTTTCCA
>OIDS01000455.1_pt1 | contig 19617 bp, 17 predicted proteins | sample 1581491 | NCBI WGS metagenome assembly OIDS01 (sample SAMEA3882553, study PRJEB24775) | human gut metagenome | biome: human-associated habitat; feature: intestine environment; material: feces | place: Netherlands | collected 2009/2010
GATGCTATTATACAGTTAGATGGTTATACAAGGACAGAAGATTATATATCTGATATTGATTATTATTAATTACTTCTTATGTTGAATTAATGTAATATAATAAGTATAATTAATGGGGTGGTGCGTCGGCATCATCCCATTATTTAAGATAGAAAAGGAACAGGATTATGTATGATTATTTAATAGTTGGAGCAGGACTTTTCGGTTCAGTGTTTGCACATGAGGCAGCAAGAGCAGGAAAGAAGGTTCTTGTAATAGATAAGAGAAATAATATTGCCGGTAATGTATATACAGAGAAGATGGAAGGTATTAATGTGCATGTATATGGTGCACACATTTTTCATACCAATAATAAGAAGGTGTGGGAGTATCTTTCACAGTTTACTACATTTAACAGATTCACTAATTCACCTGTTGCGAATTATAAGGGCGAGTTGTATTCACTGCCATTCAATATGTATACCTTCAATAAGATGTGGGGCGTTGTGACACCACAGGAGGCTGCAGAAAGAATCGAGCAGCAGAGAAAGGAAGCAGGAATCACAGAGCCTAAGAACCTTGAGGAGCAGGCTATAAGTCTTGTCGGGACCGATATATATGAGAAGCTTATTAAGGGATATACACAGAAGCAGTGGGGCAGACCATGCAACGAGCTTCCATCATTCATTATCAAGAGACTTCCTGTAAGACTTACATTTGATAATAATTATTTTAACGCACTTTATCAGGGAATTCCTGAGGGTGGTTATACTAAGATGGTTGCCAATATGCTTGATGACAGCAGTCTTTCCGGAAGCATTGAAGTAAGACTAGGAGTTGATTATCTTACTTCTTCTGATGCTAAGAAAGAATTAGATAGTCAGGCTGAAAAGGTTGTATACACAGGTGCAATTGATGCATACTTTGATTATAAGCTTGGAAATCTTGAATATCGTTCAGTAAGGTTTGAAACAGAGACTCTGGATATTCCTAATTTCCAGGGTAATGCAGCGGTCAATTACACTGATGCAAAGACTCCATGGACAAGAATTATTGAACACAAATGGTTTGAGTTCGGTAAGGATGAGAATGGCAATGATCTTCCTAAGACTGTTATCAGCCGTGAATACAGCTCTGAGTGGAAGCCGGGTGATGAGCCATACTATCCTGTAAATGATGAGAAGAACGGCGCTCTTTATGCACAGTATAAGGAACTTGCTGATGCTGAAAGCAAAGTTATATTCGGCGGACGTCTTGGTGAGTACAAATATTATGATATGGATGCTGTTGTGGCAGCAGCACTTGACTGTGCCGCAAATAATATATAATTGCAGATGGTGGGGTGACCCATAATAAAGTCACCCCTGAAAATTGTCACTTGCCTTGCGGTCACATAACTGACTGTATATATCAGGACCAAGTCCTGTCTGTAATTCTGCATATGCTTTTCTTAACTGTTCGTCAGTCATATGCTCACGTCTTCTTTCGATTGCATTAATGCTGTCGAGAATCACTTTGTCCTGATTATCGCGAGTTTCCCAGTTATACATGGTTTGTCCTTTTACGATAGATTTATTATTGTTGTCTGTTGGAAGATTTTCTGAGTTATTCATATCTGTTCTCCTTAATTATTTTTTAGAATCTTCTAATATTATCTGCGTTAATTACGCGTCTATACTTGAAAAAGTCATCATAGCATTGTAATATTAATAAATGTGCAGACACGAGAGGGGAATTTCAATGGTTAATCTGGATGGGATGCTGTCAATAGTTATGCCAGCTTATAATGAGGAAAAGCTTATATATAACAGTATTAAAGAAACACTCAGAATTGTTGAAAAGTTTGTTCCAGAATTAGAGATAGTTGTGGTTAATGATGGCAGTAGGGACAATACGAAATCTGAAATTGAAAAAGCAGTTAAAGAGGACGACAGAGTGCGTATGATAAGTTCTACCAAGAACAGAGGCAAAGGTAATGCTATAATTGCCGGTGTTTCACAGGTGGAAGGAAAGTATGTTGCATTTGTTGATGCAGATTTAGAATTGAATCCATCACAGCTTGAAGGTTATCTTCAAAAAATGCTTGACGATAATAAAGATGTTGTAATTGGATGCAAGTTCCATAAGGATTCCAAGCTGGATTATCCATTTAAGAGAAAGGTTATAAGCATGGGTTATTACATAATGCTGCTTGTGATGTTTCATCTTAATGTCAGGGATACACAGACAGGGCTTAAGGTATTCAGAGTGGAGGCAATCAAGCCGGTGGCACATCTTGTCAGGACATCAGGATTTGCCTATGATATAGAACTTCTGGTTGCTATACACAGAAGAGGTTTTACAATTGCACAGATGCCGGTTGAAGTTGTATACGTCAGAGATTCGGATAGCCGACGAATAGGGATGAAAGATATATGGCAGGCATTTATTGATACATGGGCTATATTTGGAAGAGTGTACTTTAAGCATTATTATGATTAAAATACATGTGGTTTAGGAGAATTAGGAGATACGATTAAGAATGAAAGAATTATTAGAAGGTTTAGCAGGTAAGCTGGCAGGAGTAGGAAAGTCAGTATTTGTGGCACATGCCAAGATTTGTATTATTACAGGTGCAGTTGCGGTGTCGGGAACTGCGGCAACAGTTACAGGTGTTGAGTATGTTAAACATAATAACACTAAAAATGTTGTGCAGGCACAGGAAACTGAGCATGAGTCTGAGACTGAAACTGAATCAGAAAGACTTGATAAACTTAATAAGATTCTTGTAGAAACTCAGGAAGAAACTGCTGAAGAAGAGAGCTCATCAGTAGAAGAGCTTGAAAGTCTTATGGAGGAAGCACTTTCAAGTGATGATACAACAAGTGAGGAACTTAATCAGATAATTGAAGCTGTTGCAGACAGTGGTACTGGTCCTGTTGCAGTAAAGGATATAGAAGAGCTTGAGGTAGTTGAAGATAATTCATCAGAGCCATCAAGAGAGGATGCAGAGGTTTCAGATTCAGGAACTGAGGATACATCAAGTTCTGATCAGATATATGAAGTTAATCAGCTTGTGTATGGTATAGATGTATCAAGATGGCAGGGAGATATAGACTGGTCAAAGGTTGCTGCCGATGGAATTACATTTGCAATGATTAAATGTGGTGGCGGAGATGATGGTTTATACGAAGATAGAAAATTCAAGCAGAATATCCAGGGAGCATTAGCTAACGGTATCCAGGTAGGAATATATTTTTATTCGGGTGCAACAGATGCAAAGACTGCATACGATGAAGCAAGCTTTTGTATTAATCTTATAAAAGACTATCAGATTACATATCCGGTTGCATTTGACTGGGAATTAGATGGTGATTATAATTCAGTAACAGAAGCATGTGAGACTTTCTGTAATGTAATAAAGAGTTATGGATATCAGCCAATGGTATATTCTAACAGAAACAGATGGTACAATAACTTTAATGGGGAAAAGCTTTCCAACAAATTCAAAGTATGGATGGCAGCATACTGGAGCGAGTACTATTATACTTCAACACGTTGGACATACGGTGATGACCTTGCAAGCTTCAAGTGGCATTATGATATGTGGCAGTATGGAGTAACTGATACGGTTGATGGTATTGATGGATATGTAGATATGAACATTGCATTTTTTGGATATGCCAACTACAAGGTTAATGGCGCACAGGATGCCACGCTGACTGTACAAAACACTAATATTACAAGATATCTCGGACATGATTCAGAAAAGCTCAATGAGGGTGTGGATTTCATGTCAGGAGTTAAAGGAGTTAATTCAATAGGCTATGAGGTGGATGTAGATTACGATATAATTGATTCTTCAGGAAATTCAGTTGATGAAGAAGATGCATTATCACAGCCAGGCAGATATACAGTCAGATATTCATTTAAAGATCCGAAATCTGGTAATATAACAAAGGATGCAGTCCTTAATATCGTTGATGTTACAGCAAAACTTGTAACACCGGATATTAATGTACAGGCAGATGATTCAGGCAGACTTCCAGCAGGCTTCAGCTTTATAAATGGTGTATCTGGAACTAACAGTTTATCTGAGAATGCAACACTTACACGATATGAGGTTATCAGAAGAAATATTGCAACTGGTGAGGAAACAACTATGTCACCGGAGCAGGCACTTGTAAATGTGTACGATGTAAAGAATTATACTTATTCTGTTGTATATTACTTTGATGTGCCAAAGGATGGAACTGTAAAACAGACTGCTGTAATGACAGTTATAGCAAAGGAAACAGAAACAGAAAAAGAAACTCAGAAGGAAACAGAGACTGAGAGCCAGACAGAAACCAGAAAGTTATCTGTTGCAGCTAAGAAGCAGGAGACAACAGAAGAGACGGTAATTAACAATAAATAATAACAACAGGTTACAAACGGCGCTATCATATAAAATGTAGCGCCGTTGTTGAGATTATACAACTTTTAAAATGGAGAAAAAATGTTTTCATTAAAGAAATTACTTAAGAAAGATACAATAAGTGAACAGGAAGCTGCTTCACAGGATAGCGAGTATGAGGTATTAGAGGTTACAGAACTTTCTTTTATACAGACGGCAAAGATGTGGTTACGGGATTTTTTCAGGGTAAAGAAGCATGTTATTATAACAGCTGTAAGTAGTGGTGCTGTTGTTGTGGCAGTTGCCGGAATAGTTATTACGGTGTCAGTTGTCAGTCGTATTGGGAAGCAGAAAAGTACTGATGTTGCAGCAGCAATAGAAGATACGTCAACACAGATGGAAACAGCAGAAGAAATGAAAGCACCAGTTTTGTCACTTTATCTGGAGGCGGTAGCAGATGAAAATACTATTACTGCAAGTGTGTATGGTGAAGATGGAGAGATTCTTTCAGGACATGAGCTTGTATTTAACCTTTTAAGTGGAAGTAAAGAAGATAATGAAGAACAGATTGAGAAACTAAAGGCTGCATATGCAGGACAGAATGTTGAGGATGTTGATAAGGAAGTTTATGAAGATGATGATAAGGATGGTACAGTTCTTATGCCGGATCTTGAAACGGGAACATACACTTTGGTAGTGCAGGCTGAGGAAGGGTATAAGACTCCGGAAGCAGCAGAGGCGACAGTTGAGACATTTGCAGTAATGGATGACATTATGGAAAAGGTTGTGGCAGATTCAGCTGCTACACAGAAAGAGGATCCGTCAAAGAACCGTTCTAATTCTTCACCTGCAGTTTCTGTACCTGAAACAACAGCTTCAGCAGGAGAAGTCAATGTTACTGCTTTGAAGAAATCGGGTGACAATATAATCTATAAGATAACAGGCAGAAGTACAATGCAGCTTACGGACGATGAAGCTGCCAGATATACAGCTGGCTCTGTTTTAATAGATGATCATAGTGTGTCTGCATATTCAGGATACATATATGAAACAGGAAAGATTCAGATAACAGGAGGACAGGCAGATGTTGTAACAAAATTCCTTGTACCTGAGCGAAATATTAGCACTGAAAATGTTGAGATGACTAATAATACAACAGTATTTGCAGATAATCTTAAGGAAACTGCAGCAGGAACTAAAGAAACACAGAGTGAAACAAAGACAACAGGTGAGAGTACTAAATCAGAAGAAACTTCTAAGGGAGAAAATACTAAACCATCTGATAATCAGAGTACGACAGCCAGAAAAAATTATGTTCTTCTTTCATTAGAAGCTGAGACAGAGACTGTATATGCTGATGGATGGCAGAATATACAGGGGAAAACATATTATTTCAGAAATTCGCAGGCTGTTACTGGGTGGAATCAGATTGACGGACTACAATATTATTTTAATGGAGACGGTTCGCTTGGCTCACATCTGGTAATAGATGTATCTACTTATAACGGAGATATTGACTGGAATCGCGTTAAGGCGGCAGGAATTGACTATGCAATTATACGTGTAGGCTACAGGGGATATGAGACAGCAAGACTGGTAAAGGATAAACGATTTGATACAAACATGAGGAATGCAATAGCAGCAGGTGTCAAAGTTGGAGCCTATATTGTTACTCAGGCGGTTAATACTAATGAAGCTGTTGAAGAGGCAAGTTTTATTATATCTGCATGTAGTGGGTATAATGTATCTCTTCCGTTGGCAATAGATGTAGAGAGTGCAGGAAATGGAAAAGGAAGAGGAGATAAAATATCGGTTGCGGAAAGAACGGCTGTTATTAATGCATTTGTACAGACGATAAGGGGTGCCGGGTATTCGGCAATGGTATATGCTAATAAAGACTGGATGACTAACAGAATCAATGCAGGAGGGCTTGTTTCTGGAAGTACTGTATGGCTTGCACAGTATAGAAGCAGCTGTACTTATGGTGGAAGCTACCAGATGTGGCAGTTTACAGAGTCAGGTTCTATACCGGGCATTTCTGGAAATGTAGATATGAGTGCATGGAAATATTAAAAAGGTGACAATTCTTTAACATAGTGATATAATTATACGAAGTGTTTATTTAAATGGATAAATATATGCAGAAATGAGGAGTAATATGAGTAAGAATGATGAACAGTTAGTTAAGCTTATTAAAGATGTTGTTTCTGGTAATCAGGATAAGGAAGTATTCTGCAAGGAATTTTATAAGGAAGTATATGCACTTGTATACCCGGTATTTGGAGATAATAGCAAGAAAGTAACTAGCAGGGCATTTATTTATTTATGTAATAATATTGATAAAATTGATGTTAGTAAGAATATACACAGGCAGGTAGCAACACTTGTATCTGCATTTATGTTTGGACTGATTGACAAGAATACAATAAAAATTAATGTGACCGGATTAGAATATGAATTTAATAAGATTAAGGAAGATGCTGAATTATATAATATTATCAGAGATAATGTTAAAATGTTCAGAAATCCGGCAGATTATGATAATACCAGTGAAGCTATCAGAAGTTTATCCAGAGTACAGACAATCCTTCTTGAGCTTTACGGATATGAAATGCATTCTGTTGATGAAATAGAAGAACTGCTTGATGTAGACAGTGCATTTATATGTGAATTAATTGTTAAGACAAAAGCACAGATGCTTGGTATTGAACTTGAGACAGAAGAATCAGAATATGAAGAAGAGAATGGCTCTGATGATGAGTATGAGGCTGACAGATATGAAACGGAAGATGGTGCCGAGCCTGATGCATTGTATTATGAGCCTGAAGAAACAGACGACGACTCAGAGCCGGAAGATGATGAAAAGTCATATTTTGAAGATGATGATATAGATGATGATAGTGATGAACATCCATTCAGAAGAACAAAGGCGGATCGTAGCGCTGCAATGAGAAGAGCAGATGCATCAAATCCTGTTGTGAGAAAGCTGGCAGGAGTTGTAGGGAAATTGTTTCCGTCATTATCGCAGGCTGCAAGAAGAATTGTGGTTTATGTAGCTGGAGGCGTTATATTATTTGCAATAGTTTTAAGTGTATTTTTATCGGCTGTATTATCAGGTGATTCTAAAACAACTGCTAAGAAGAATAATAATTCAAACAATACAAGGGTTACAACAGCTGAAACAACCACATCTAAGGAAAAGGTAACTCAGGCTAAAGCTACGAAGAAAGCAGATGATACAACAGCAGCTGATAATGAAGCTGTAAAGGAGACTACTAAGGCTGATGAGTCCGCAGAAGAAAATACTAAGAGATCAAATAAAACAACTATAAAAGAAGCTGAGGAAGAGACTGTAGAAGATTCTGCAAGTGGCATAGATGATAATAATGGCGGAGAAGAGGAAAAGGATGAGGAAGAGACAAAGCCATCAACAGAGGCAGACGAAACAAAGGCAAACGAATCTATAGAAACTACAACAAAGGAAACAGAGTCTGTATCAAAGGAAACTACAACAAAAGAAACAAAGGAAACAGAGTCTGTAACAGAGGAAACTACAAAAGAAACAAAGGCAACAGAAGCTGTCGATAATACAGCAGCTGCGGCAGATGTTAATATTAATAATAATTAAGTAAGTCAGGGGTAAATAATACAGGTACATAACAGGATTAAGGAAGGATTGCTATGAAATGTGTAATATTGGCTGGAGGTAGTGGTGATAGTTTATGGCCATTATCCAGAAGGAATTTTCCAAAACAGTTTATGAATATTAAAGAGGGACGTTCCATATTACAGGAAACTGTAGTAAGGAATATGCCTTTCTGTGAGGAATTTATAATAGTTACTAATGAGAGCTATAAGAATATTGTTAACGGACAGATGAAGGCATTTCAGAGTCTTAAGTACAGGGTTATTCTTGAGGGAATACCAAAGGGAACAGGAGCTGCTGTGCTGTTGGGAACAATGTTTGCTAATCCATCAGAATTAGTTCTGGTTGTTAATTCGGATAATCTTATAGATGGAGATGGTTATAAAGAGGCTGTTATTGCAGCAAAGGATTACGCCAAGGCAGGACATCTTGCTGTATTAGGAGTAAAGCCTAAGCAGGAGTCATCATCTTATGGATATATCTTAAGAGAACATGAAGATGTAAAACAGTTTATTGCAAAAATGGATTTTGACGAAGATGAAACAGAGGGACTTCTTGGTTATGGTTACGAAGAAGGATATCTGTGGAACAGCGGAATATTAGTATTCAGGGCAGGAGATATGACTAATGCTGCAAGACGCCTGGCACCAGAGCTTTACACTACATGTAAAACTGCTAAGAGAAAAGTTCCTGCAATAAGACGAGCTGTACGATTTCCAGAGGCAGTCATGCAGCCTATGCCACATGGAAGCATAGAGACACTTCTTCTTGAAAAATGCAATTCAATTAAGGTTGTAGAAGTGAACTTTGAATGGATGGATGTGGGCAATGCAAGCAATCTTGCAGAATTTGGCAAGGATATCAAGTCTGAATGTATAATAAAAAATGATTGTGATAACGTCAATATTATAAATAACGCATCAAGACAGCTTGTTGTAGCCAATGACCTTAAAGATATCGTTGTAGTTAATACAGATGATGCAACATATGTATCTTCTAAAAAGTCTGCTGATAATATAAAGCAGATTATGAAAGATAATATTGATACTTATGAAGCATTTTTTGATTATAACAGGACTACTTATAAGGAATGGGGAACACAGGAGATACTTAATTATTCACAGGGATATAAAGTTAGGAAGCTTACTGTTTTTCCAGGAATGTCAATGTCTCTTCACCAGCATGAAAAGAGAACTGAGCACTGGTCAATAGTTGAAGGTGTTGCGACAATTACTCTTGGCAATGAAACTGCTGACTATAACAAATACGAAAGTGTATTCATACCTGTAGGAGTAAAGCACAAAATTGCTAATAAAACAGATAAGAATGTAGTAGTCATTGAGGTAGGTATTGGAGATAATATATCAGATACAGACCTTGTCAAGATATATAATCAGGATAACCAGCCAGCTTCTGCTAATTATGTAAGACTTGATAAAAGTCCTATTGCGAAGCTTGAACCGGCATTTAAGGATAATCTTTGGGGTGGAACCAAGATTCGTGATGTATATGGCAAGAAATGTGATTACGATGTCATAGGTGAGAGCTGGGAACTCTCAGCTCATCCAGACGGTCAGAGCCGTATAGCTGAGGGAAGATATAAAGGAATGCTTTTTAATGAGTACCTTAATATTATAGGAAAAGAAGCATTAGGCTGGAAATGTCAGGCACAGGACAGATTTCCTATCCTTATAAAATTCATAGATGCAAAGCAGGCACTTTCTATACAGATTCATCCTGATGATGAATATGCTCTTGAGAATGAGAATGAATATGGAAAGAATGAGATGTGGTATGTAGTGGACAGCGAACCGGGATCATATCTGTACTGCGGGCTTTCAAGAGATGCATCCAAAGAAGAGATTCTTGAGAGAATTAATAATAATACAATCACAGACATACTTAATAAGATAGAGGTTAAAGCTGGCGATGTTGTTATGGTTAAGGCAGGAACAATCCATGCAATAGGCGCAGGTGTATTCATATGTGAGATACAGCAGAATTCTAACTGTACCTACCGTATGTATGATTATGACAGAAGGGACAAGTTTGGTAATCCAAGAGAACTTCATGTCAAGAAAGCACTTGATGTTGTTGATAACCATAAATATATCAAGGACAATAAGACAGAGGTTGTTATTGCAAGAAATGAACATTTCACAGAAGAAAGACTTGTCCAGTGTAAATACTTTGAAGTATATAAGTATGATGTCAATGACGAGGCAAAGATTACTGTTGATGAGGCATCATTTGTTTCTGTGCTTTTCATTAATGGTTCGGGAACTATTGAAACTGATGATTATGAAAAGACTATGGAGTTTAAAGCAGGCGACAGTTTCTTTGTAAGTGCAGGCCTTCGTTCAATAATAGTTAAGGGACAGGCAACCATGGTTGTTACCAGAGTATAAAAAAATGTTTTACTTTGTCGTATATTGATGTATAATGACGAGAGAATTCTTTTTAAAGGAGAGTATGATAATGTTATCAGTAGTAATACCAACATTTAATGAAAGCAAGAATATCAGGAATCTTGTAGCACAGATTGATGTTGCTTTAAAGGGTGTTGATTATGAGATTGTTTTTGTTGATGACAGTAAGGACAATACACCAGATGTAATTATGGAAGTGGCTAAGGAATATCCACAGGTCAGAATGGAACACAGAAAGAATGGTACAGGTTTAGCAACTGCTGTTCTTGATGGTTTCAAGCTTGCCAAGGGAGAATATATGGCATGTATGGATGCTGATTTACAGCACCCACCAATCGTTCTTAAATATATGTATAAAGCTATGGAAAGCGGAGCAGATTTCTGTATTCCTAGCAGACTTATCCCAGGTGGAGATGATGGTGGACTTAACTGGTACAGAAAGTTCGTATCTGGAACAGCAAGAAAGATAGGACAGGTTATGTTACCTTGTCTTAGAAAGATATCAGATCCAACAAGCGGACTCTTTATGTTCAGAAGAGAAGTTATTGAGAATGCAGATCTTCAGCCAATTGGATGGAAGATTATGGTTGAGGTACTTGCTATGGGAACATACAGCAAGGTAATTGAGATTCCTTATAAGTTCCAGCAGAGAACTGAGGGGGAGTCAAAGCTTTCAGGAAAGGTTACTTTAGAGTACTTAAAGCAGCTTAAGAATCTCAGAAAGAGATACAATAAGAGTAATAAGTACGAAGTAGAAGTATGGTCTACTGAACGTATGATGAAAGGCGATAAATAATGATATAAGACAGATATAAGCCACAGGACGACATCAAATGAAGTTTTGTGGCTGTCTTAATGTATAAGAGAACAGGAGAATTTAAAGATGGCAATATTAGTTACAGGCGGTGCAGGTTTTATAGGAAGCCACACAGTTGTTGAACTTCAGAATGCAGGCTATGATGTTGTAGTTGTTGATAATCTTGTTAATTCAAGCAGAAAGTCTTTAGACAGAGTTGAGAAGATTACAGGAAAGAAAGCCACATTTTATGAGGCAGACATTAATGATGCTGCAGCATTAAATGAGATATTTGAGAAGGAAAGTATCGATAGTGTTATACATTTTGCAGGACTCAAGGCAGTAGGTGAGTCAGTAGCCAAGCCGCTTGAGTATTATATGAATAATATATCCGGTTCACTTACACTTTTTGATGTTATGAGAAATCATGGCGTCAAGAATATTATATTCTCATCTTCAGCTACAGTTTATGGAGATCCTGCATTTGTTCCTATTACAGAGGAATGCCCTAAGGGTGAGATTACTAATCCTTATGGTAAGACTAAGGGAATGCTTGAGGAGATTCTTACAGATATCCAGAAGGCTGACCCGGAATGGAATGTAATTCTTTTAAGATACTTTAACCCAATTGGAGCACATGAGAGCGGAACAATAGGAGAGAATCCTAACGGAATTCCTAATAATCTTATGCCATATATAACACAGGTTGCTGTTGGAAAGTTAAAGGAGCTTGGTGTATTTGGTAATGATTATGATACTCATGATGGAACAGGTGTAAGAGATTATATCCATGTGGTTGACCTTGCACTTGGACATGTCAAGGCTATAGAAAAGCTTAATGATAATCCGGGAATTGCAATATATAATCTTGGAACAGGCAATGGATATTCAGTGCTTGATATAGTAAAGAATTTTGAGGCTGCTACGGGAATACATATACCATATGTAATTAAGGCAAGAAGACCAGGTGATATTGCAACATGCTACTGTGATGCAAGCAAGGCGGAGAGAGAACTCCACTGGAAAGCAGAACGTGACTTAAAGACTATGTGTGCCGATTCATGGAGATGGCAGAAGAATAATCCTAACGGATATGATGATTAAGGAGTAGATTATGGGTAAGTATTTTGGAACTGATGGATTCAGAGGAGAGGCTAATGTAACTCTTACTGTTGACCATGCATTTAAGGTAGGAAGATTCTTAGGCTGGTATTATGGAAAGAACCATGAGGATGGTAAGGCAAAGATTGTTATTGGTAAGGATACAAGAAGAAGCAGTTATATGTTTGAGTATTCTTTAGTTGCCGGACTTACAGCTTCAGGAGCAGATGCATATCTTCTTCATGTTACAACTACACCAAGTGTTTCTTATGTAGCAAGAACAGAAGATTTTGATTGTGGAATTATGATATCTGCAAGCCACAATCCGTTCTATGATAATGGAATCAAGCTTATTAACTCAGCTGGCGAAAAGATGAAGGAGGATGTTATCTCTGAAATCGAGAAGTACCTTGATGGTGAGCTTGGAGAAATTCCATACGCAACAAGAGAAAACATTGGCTGTACAGTTGATTACACAGCAGGCCGTAACAGATACATGGGATATCTTATGAGTCTTGCAATTTATTCATTCAAAGGAATAAGAGTAGGTCTTGATGCTTCTAATGGTAGTGCATGGACACTTGCAAAAGCTGTATTTGACGCACTTGGAGCTAAGACATATGTTATAAATGCTGCTCCGGACGGAACTAATATTAATGCAAACTGCGGTTCTACACATATTGAAGGACTTCAGGATTTAGTAAGAAGAGAGCATCTTGATGTAGGATTTGCGTTTGACGGTGATGCTGACAGATGTCTGTGTGTAGATGAGAAGGGCGAGGTCATAACAGGTGACCATATTCTCTATATCTATGGATGTTATATGAAGGACAGAGATAAGCTTGTCGGAAACAAGGTTGTAACAACAGTAATGTCTAACTTCGGACTTTACAAAGCATTTGATGCAGTAGGAATTGAGTACGAAAAGACTAAGGTTGGCGATAAGTATGTATATGAGTGTATGTCAGAGAACGGCTACCGTATAGGTGGAGAGCAGTCAGGACACATTATATTCTCTAAATATGCAACAACAGGTGATGGAATTATCACAGCCCTTAAGATGATGGAGGTTATGCTTGCAAAGAAGAAGACATTGTCAGAGCTTGCAGCACCACTTGTTATATATCCACAGGTTCTTAAGAACATCAGGGTTACAGATAAGACACAGGCACAGGATGATGCAGATGTTAAGGCTGCAGTTGAGGCAGTTGCCAATGCACTTGGCGCAGATGGAAGAATCCTCGTACGCGAAAGCGGAACAGAGCCTGTTGTCCGTGTAATGGTTGAGGCAGGAAGCACAGAAGAGTGTGAGAAATATGTAGACCAGGTTATAGATGTTATAAAGAGCAAGGGATATGCAGTATAAATTCATATGAATATTTTCAACACCTCCACATAAGATTAATTAGGTCTTATTGTGGGGGTGTTTTTTATGTGTAGAAAAATCTGGGGAAAAGTCATGGCTGTTATGCTCGCATTGTTGATAATTACGCCTGTGTGCGCCATGACAGGGTGTTCCGGCAGCAAAGAGCCGGATAATAAGACCAGTGTTGATTATACAGTGGTTGAAAATGCGGATTTGCCGGAGGAGCTCAGGAAGCTTATCGAAAGCAAAAAAGATAAAGTGATGAGGCTTACATATACGACTAAGGATTATACATATGTTGTGGCCGGGTATGGAACACGGGAGACCAGCGGGTATTCCATTAAGGTTAATGATGTGTACACTGGGGATAATGCGTTGTACATTGACCTTAACCTTATAGGACCTGCGGCTGGGGAAGCGGTAAATGAGGTGGAAACATATCCGGTAATAGTGCTAAAGATGGAGCGGCGGGAAGAAAGTGTCGTATTTAAAATGTAGAATGTATGGGAGGTCAGTCTGTGAGGCTCAGAACAGAAAATATTCATGAATACCGTTTAAAATGTAATACCGTGGCACAGATTACACTGGACGATGATTTTAATGTGCCGGACACGAAAGATGATATTGAACTCATAGTAAAGGAATGGGGAAATGTCCAGACCGACAGTGTAAAGGTAAATAAGGATAAAGCGACAGTTGATGGGGAATTAAAATTTGCACTTCTCTATATTGGGGCGTCATCTGATTCAGAGAGAATGAAGCCTGTCAAGATGACTGGAAAAATGAGCTTTTCTGAAAATGTTAATCTTTCAAGTGACTGTACAGGAGATTATGTCACATGTCAGGCATCAATAGAAGATCTTAGTATTAAGGCAATTAATTCAAGAAAAATAAGTGTGAAGGCAATTGTTACGCTTAAGCTTATATGTGAGAATCTGCAGGATATACAGATGATAACAGGAGTTGAGGAGACAGAGAATACAGATATCCAGCAGTTAAAGAAAGAACTGGAATTCGTACAGCTTGCAGTCAATCAGCGTGATAATTTCAGAATCAGGGAAAATGTATCACTTCCGGCAGGCAAACCAGAGATACAGGAAATAATCTGGGATGATGTAGATGTAAGAATCTAAATACAAGACTGGCAGATGATGGCCTTAAACTTGCTGGTGATTTAGATATATTTGTAATGTATATCGGAAATGGCGAAACAGGCAATGTGCAGTGGTATGAGACAACAGCATCATTTGAAGGAAGTCTTGATATAAGCGGCTGTAATGCAGATATGATACCATATGTCAATTTCCAGATAATTGGAAAGACAATTGAGGAAAGACCTGATATGGATGGCGAAAACCGTGATATTGCGGTTGAAGTTGTTCTTGATATGGATGTCAAGGCATATGAGGAGCGAAAGAAAGACGTCATAGCTGATATATATTCACCTTCATACGATATGGAGATAGAAAATTCAGATACGCAGCTTCGTTGTCTTTGGTGCGCAATAATGTATCGAGCCGTGTGTCAGGCAATCTCCAGCTTGAAAATTATGCTGACCTTATGCAAATATGCAACTGCACAGCAACGGTGCAGCTTGATGATGTGACATTTTCAGCAGGGGAACTTGTTGCGGAAGGTGTTGTCAGTGCAAATGTATTCTACATAACTTCAAGTGACAGCCAGCCGCTTGGAAGCGTGCATACAATCATTCCATTTGCAAGCGCAATAAAAATTGACGGTGTCAGCCCTGATGCACTTGAATACAACATAAAGCCGTCAGTCCAGCAGCTTTCAGCGACAATAAACAGTGCTGGTGTAATAGAGGTTAAAGCATCAGTATCACTGGATGTGATCTGCTTCAGGAACTTTGAATATTGTGGAATAAAGAGTGCATATATTGCGGATGAGAAGCTTGATTTGTCACAGATGCCGTCAATGACCGGATATATTGCAGATGGCACTAAAACATTATGGGATGTTGCTAAAATGTACCATACAACAGCAGAGTCCATTAAGGCGAGCAATCCAAAATGTTCTGACGGATTGTCAGAATCTGTGGTTATACCACGGGGAACAAAGCTGCTTCTTGTGAAGGCTTTGATAAAATAAGAGGTACAGGATTCAAAAACTGTACCTCTGAAAATGTTATTTTATGAATTCTTTCCGGCAAAGTAATCATCGAATTTCTTAAGGACAGCATCTCTTGTGTCCTGAGAAATACCTGGAAGTTCTTTACCCCATGTCTTAGTAGCTTCTTTAAAGCCCTTTTCAAAGGCTTCTTTCATCTTAGTCATCTTCTCTTCATCATCACCTGCGAGTGCCTGTGCAAATGAGAAGATTCTTTCAGATGTCTGCTTAACACCCCAGTAACCGTCTTCGGAAATATCTTCCTTAGCCTGTGCAATAGTGTCAGCATCTGCTGTGAAATTGCCTCCTGCAAGTGCCTTCCACATATCATCAGCAGTTCCGATAGTGATTCCCTGCTTAGAGAACATCTTAGTAACGAGGCTCTGCATCTGAGCCATGCGTGTTTCCTGATCAGCCTTTAACTGTGCAACAACGGAAGCATTAGAAGCCTTCTTATTAACTGTTGTTGTAGAATCAGCGGACTTAGAAGAATGCTCATAAGTTGCTGCTACATCAGAATAACCTGTAGACTTTTCTGCTTCTTTAGAAGAAGCCTTCTTGCTGGTACCTGAATAAGTGCCAGTTTCATAAGTCTGATAATTAGTATTAACTCCGTTTAATGACATAATATCCCTCCTTGGTTTTGCAGAGCAAAATCCGAACCCCTCAGGTGAGGAGAGGGATTTCCCTCATTGGTTAGAATAATATTACAGTATTCCTATAATGTGTATATCGGTAAATGCTTTAGAATAATTAACCCTCTGTTTTCTCAATTTTTATAGTGGATTTTTTCCATATTCCTGTCCAGTAGAGTCCGTAGAGTATGGCAGCAGAAGTCCCGTTACTGATTACAACCGCATACCAGACCGAAGCAACTCCCATATTAAATACATTTGCACATACCCAGAGTGTAAGCAGACGGAATATCCAGATTCTTGAAGCGTCGACAATCATTGTAATCATGGTGTGACCGCTTCCCTGAAAAAGTCCCTGTGTGACATTGTAAAATGCGTTGCTCCAGCACCAGAATGCCATAAGTGAGAGGAAATCTGTTGCCAGCGGAATAACTCTTTCATCAGTTGAGAAAAATGTTACCATAGCCTGTGATATAAATCTTCTTGACAGAATCAAACCAAAGAATAACAGAAACAGAGCGCCCATACGGAGTGCGTAATGGTAAGCCTTGTCTGCTCTGTCTTTCTGTCCGGCACCAATATTTTGTCCTACAATAGTTGATATGGCGGAGCCGATACCATTTGCAGGCATTGTAATGATGCTGTTTATCTTGTTTCCGATACCATAAGCACTTGTTGCAATAAATCCGTAAGCATTAACATTTTTAGTCATAAGAAGGAAACCAAGCTGCATAGTGCTTCCTCCGATTGCGGTAGGAAGTCCGATTTTTACAATCGAACCCATCTTGCTTTTATCAAACTTAAATCCCCTGAAATCAATTCTGATAAGCTGTCCTGGTCTTGTAAGTACAATAAGTGCAATAACTGCACATGGAATTTTGGCAATGAGAGTTGCAAGGGCAGCACCACCGATACCCCATTTGAAAACCATAAGGAATAACGGGTCTAATATAAGATTAATAACAACACCAAACATATTAAGAAGCATTGGTTTTACTGTGTCGCCCTGAGACTGTTTGACTGATGTGAAAAGGTTAATGGTAAACAGAAAAGGCAGATCAAGTACGACAATTCTTATGTATGTAAGTCCGTATTTATATATATTTCCTTCTGCACCGAGCCATTTTACAAGTCCCGGAGAGACAAGCCAGCATATAAGGGCACATAATACTGAAAATGCAAGTGAAGTAAGGCAGATGTGGTTAGCCATTGAATTAGCCTGTTTATCCTCTCTTGCACCGAGGTACTGTGATATAAGGATTGCACCTGCGGTTGTAATGCCATTGCCAAAATTAATCAGGATATTCTGGAAAGGAGAAACAAGCGTGATGGCCGACTGGTTCTCAGTACCTATTTTTCCAAGCCAGAAAGTATCTGTAAGATTGTACATTGACTGGATAAAACTATTGATCATAACAGGAATCGCAAGCATAAGAATTGCATGAAAGAGATTACCATTAAGAATCATATTTCTTTTATCTTCACTTATTGGTTTTGCCATGATAAGCCCCCTTATCTTAATAAATGTGTTGAAAATGTTTCTTTAAATACAGAAAAATAATCAAAATACTGATTATTTGTTGACATTTCAAAATCCTTTATACATAATATAAGCATAAAAAACAGTGATTTCTACAATTAAACAAAAAAATATTGCTAATAATACAGAAAAATTACTATAATAGACGCAAACGTGTTTGAGATAAGGAGAGATTATATGTTCCAGGATATGTCGAAGGATTTTGATATTAAGAGGATAAAAAGGAGCAATACAGGTTGTTCTGCAGTGGTAGGGTCACATGTGCATCCGTTTAATGAGATATTTTATCTTTCGAGCGGAGAGTGCACAAGTTTTATTGACCACAACATTTATAAGTTCGGAAAGGGCGATCTTGTGATTGTTCCAAGTGGATGTCTTCACAGGACAACTTATAATGGAAAAGGAATGCATGAAAGAATTGTTATAAGCTTTAGAAATGAAGCAACAGAGTGGATTGAGAACCAGACCGGTAAAGAACTTATGGAAAACTGCATGAAACCGGGAGTCGTTAATATTCCTGAGAAGAGAAGGGATTATGTTGTTGCCCTGCTTGATAAGCTGATATTTGAAAATGATTCTCCTGATGAGCTGTCACCTGCATTTATAAAGGTTGGGCTAATTGAGCTTCTGCTGTTTATTATCCGCTGTAAGAATTATGAGGAAAATGTTATAAAAGAAATTGATGTGGATAACAGGATTATTCAGGAAGTTGCCACATATATATATGAACATTATGCAGATAATCTGTCTTTAGAGTATGTTGCAGATAAATTTAATCTTAGCAGGTCATATCTTTCAAAGAAATTTAAGACAGCAACCGGATTTGGATTTAAGGAGTACATTATTAATGTAAGAATTCAGAACGCCTGCAACCTGCTGCTTGAAACAAATCAATTACTGATATTGCATTTGAATGTGGCTTTAATGACAGTAATTATTTTGGAGATGCTTTCAGGAAAGCAAAGGGGATATCTCCACATAAGTACCGTAAGAATGAAACTTTTTAAAAGTGCATTTATAATATTGTACTTGATTTCATACAATATCTTTAATATAATAGTTTTGAAAATGGATTTTGTATACAAGGTTAGGTAATATATGGAAAGTATCAGATTAAAGGCAAGAGCCAAGATTAATCTTGGACTTGATGTTATTGGAAGACGCGAGAACGGATATCATGATGTAAGAATGGTAATGCAGACTGTTGGTTTGTATGACCGTATTATAATGACAAGGATTCCGGAGGAAGAGATAAGAATTAAGACTAATATAGGATTTCTACCTGTGAATGAGAATAATCTTGTTTATAAGGCAATTATGCTTATGAAGAATAAGTATAAGCTGGATGGTGGAATAGAGGTTGATCTTAATAAATTCATTCCGGTTGCGGCAGGAATGGCAGGAGGTTCAAGTGATGCGGCATGTGCGTTATTTGGAATGAACAGGCTTTTCGAACTTAATGTTCCAATGAAAGAGCTTATGAAGCTTGGTGTTGAGATTGGGGCAGATGTTCCATATTGTCTTATGAGAGGAACAGCATTAGCTGAAGGAATTGGAGAGAAGCTTACAAGGCTTCCGGATATGGTCTTAAAAATGTCAATGACCGTATGTGCATTTTATATG
>OIDS01000483.1_pt1 | contig 18571 bp, 15 predicted proteins | sample 1581491 | NCBI WGS metagenome assembly OIDS01 (sample SAMEA3882553, study PRJEB24775) | human gut metagenome | biome: human-associated habitat; feature: intestine environment; material: feces | place: Netherlands | collected 2009/2010
AAATAGTTTTTCCCTGCATTATCTTTGCATTTACCTTATGGAACTCTTTCATATCACCTTTTCTGACTTTGAATCTTCTTACAGTAACACCGTCAATTGTATCAATGCCTTCTTTAAAATAATTCTCAGTCCAGTCTGAAGCAAAATCTTTAACACATGTTGTGATTATTTCAACATCCACTCCTGCTTCATGCAAATGTTTTACAAGTCCCCTCATTTCCTGCTCTGCGCCGCCCCTGATATCCTCGTAATACCAAGGGATAACAAAACCAATCTTTTTCATATCATTCTCCATTTCCGAATGCATTTTAAGCATTCTTCTCTATGAATGCCTTTAAATATTTTTCAAACATTCCCGCTATATTATCATACTGAAAATATGCAAGTCTGTTATTCTGTTTTTCTATTACATCAGCTCTTAACGCCTTATCCCTTACCATTCTGTCAATACATGCTGCAACATATACAGGATCCTTATCATCAATCAGCATTCCGCTTCCACCCAGAGTCTCCGGAATAGCCGCATTAGCACATGCAATAACCGGAATCTGAAATTTCATTGCTTCCACAAGTGGTACGCAGAAGCCCTCATGCTCACTCATACAAAGGAATACATCTGCCGTTCTGTAATACGCAAGTATTCTGTCAAACTTTATATGTCCCGTAAACACCACTGCATCACCAAGCCCAAGTTTCTTCGTATACTCTGTAAGCCGTATATAATATGGGTCATCTTGTCTGAAGGAGCCGGCAAGAATAAGCCTTGATTTCTTATTATACAGCCTGTTGTAATAGTAAAAAGACGCTATCAAATTCTCATGTTTTTTATTTGGTGCTACTCTTCCGGTAAAAAGAATATTAGTATATCCATCTGAATACTCTTTCATTACTTCTTTATCAGGTTTCTTGTCATAATCGGACATTGGAATAATAACAGGCAGTATATCAATATTACATTTATATCCCATATTAATTAAATCCTGCTTATTAAAATCTGAAACAGCAAGACAATAATCAACCTTATCTGCCAGATATCTTGCACCCTCTAATCCATATTCACAGACTTTTGTAAATCTTGAATCATTCTTTGCAAAATACTCCGGAGGCGTAATATTATGATACACAACTATTTTCCTGCAATCATATTTAGCAACATCAAAATTCAGCCTGCTGCCTGTTGACATATGAAATATTATAATGTCATCCTTATGTACATCTTTTAACTCATCCACATTAAGTGCATTCTTTTTATCAAGTGGTGCAACGATACTCTCAGCATATATTCTTGTGCCATATCCCATGCCTTTAATTATTTTCTCCATGGCAAATGTATCATTGCTCACCGCATCACCATATGCAATTGTTGACAGCATTTGAAAAATTCGCATACTACTTTCCACCCTTTAACTCTTCAATCTGCTTTTTAAGTTCAGCTATTTCCTTGTTCTGCTCATCAATATAGCATCCCATCTGGTTCATAAGTCTTACTAAAGAAGCATTGAAGCCATCCTGTGCCATTACAATTGGCTCTACGAAGAAATAAACAAGTTTTCTAATAACTTTCTTGAAAAATACTGTTATCTTATTTCCCTGTAATGGTCTGTAAGGATTAACTTCCCATTCATGATTGGCTACATAAAGGTCTTCATTAAACTTTACCTTATCAAACTTATTAACATTCATTGCTCCTACATCAACAATAACATCATCAAAGCTGAGAAGGTCGTTAGTATAACCCTTAACCTCAATCTCCTTTTTTATCTCTTTCATAATATCCTGTATATTTAATTCATTCTGTTCCATTAAATTAATTCCTTTCCTGATAAACAGTTACAACATTAACATTTCTAGAAATTAGCATACAGGAATGCCTGTACGCCTTCTGTATAACCAAAGATAATAATTAATAAAATAAATACATACCATATGCCCCATCTTATTACTATATTCTTATTTGCTATACTTTCTCTTATGGAAACACCTTTTTCCTTAAGTAAGCTGATTACAAATATAACTATGCAGCCAATAAGAATTATCCAGTAATCCCTTACACCTATTCCAAGTCTTAAAAGACTTCCATCAAACAACAGCGATGGGCTGAAGCCTACAACTGTATACTTCATCATAACAAGGGCATCTTTAAATGAACCAGCCATATCAAAGTACCAGCCTATATTAACAAGTATAAACGTTCTTATTATCTGCCATACTTTCCAGCCCCTGCTGTTAGTATTTATATGACATTTTTGTGCCATCTTCTTATATACAGGCTCCATAAGACTGCTGAATGCAAGAATAAATCCATTATAAAGTCCATATACAATATACTTCCACGATGCACCATGCCATATACCTACAATAAAGAAAATAACTATATCTACAAAACATATAGGAAGTGTTCTTCCTACAAAATTGCCAATATGCTTTCTTCCCCATTTGCTGAACTTATTCATACCCTTAGACAATGACATCGGGTAGAATATGTAATCCTTCATCCATGCACCGAGAGTTATATGCCATCTTCTCCAGAACTCGCCTATAGACTTAGAGAAATACGGCTGTCTGAAATTCTCATCCATCTTAATTCCAAACATCTGGGCTGTTCCGATAACTATATCAATTCCACCCGAAAAATCCATATAAAGCTGTACAGAATACATAAGAACTGCAACAACATTAAATAATCCACCGTAATTGTCATAATTTCCGAACACTTCATTTACAACGACTGCTGCTCTGTCCGCTAATATTAACTTCTTACCAAGACCCCAGATTATACGCTGTAAACCAAATTCAATATTTGTCAAATCAAATTTATTGCCTTCATATAACTGTCCAGAAAGTCTGTCATATCTTCCAATAGGTCCCTGAAGAAGTTGTGGAAAGAATGACACAAAAAGTGCTAACTTAAATGGATTCTTCTGACAAACATATTTGCCCTGATAAACATCAACAATATATGACACTGACTGGAATGTAAAGAATGAAATACCCAGTGGTAAAGCAAACTGTACAACATCAAACTGCTTCTTTGCGCCAAACAATGACATTATGCTGTTAATATTTTCAAGTGCGAATCCTGAGTACTTAACAACCGCAAGCTGTCCAAAACATAATAGAATTATTGCTGTCAGAACAAGTCTTTTTCTTTTCTTGAGACGTTCTTTATACGCTTTTTTCTCTTCTTTTGTAAGCTGTTCTTTATTCTCTTTTAAGTATGTATTGCCATTATCAATAACCTTATTAAGAGCAAGACCACCAAAATATATAAACAAAGTTGTAGACACCATATAAAGTGATGTCCTGATGTTAAATGTAAAATAGTATATATAGCTCAGCATTAAAAGCCATATCCATGAAAACTTCCTTGGTATAAGATAATATACAACTAAACCTATAAGAAGAAAGGCAAAATATCCAACTACTGCAAAAGACATATTATAAGCCCTCCCATTTATTTCCAGTTACTTTTTCATAATCAGCTGCCATGTTGTTAAACATCTCCTCAAATGTTTTATAGAAATACTTACTTTCATCTACCCCGCCATTCTTGCGGTCTGAAAGAAGATTTCCTAATGCATCTGAATACACCTCTGCCAGTTCGCCTCCCATATGGCCTTCCTGATCGCCATAATTCCAGTCAGCTCTTGGAACACTGCTCATAAGCGCCTTATTAAAATCATAATATTCCAGTCCACATTCACCAACAAGATACTCAGACATAGTATCATGTACTGTTCCCATTCCAAGTGTCTTTGTTACACTTGGTGTTATAGGGGATGTCACACATATAAGTTCAATGTCATTATCTTTACAGAACTTTACAAGATTATTAAATGTTTTCTTAACTGCCTCATCTATGTCATCATCATATCTGTCAATCCATGTTGCAACATAATCAGCCCCAGGCGGCATCTTACCCGGCATAGTTCCCTGTCTGTTAAAGAATCCCTTACCTACATATGGGCCATCCGCCCCCTCAACAATTCCATTTTCTGAATATGCTGATTCTATCGTATAGTTCTTATATGCATCTGAAGTTTTCATCTGTATATTAGTTTTTACACCGCTAAACGAACAATTCCAGCTAAGTCTGTTCACAAGAACATTTCTCATATCAAGTACATCAAAATTTCTTGCTATATACTCTGCCTTTATTGCAGGGTCTGTAAACTGCTGATAAATAAACGACCTTGTAAAATGTGTTGTAGGCTGTTCATAATACCAGTACTGATAATCAATATCGAATATAACGGTCTTTAGATTATTCTTCCTGGCAGCATCCTTGACTATAAAATATGAATCCTCAACAGTTTCTCCAGGAATAGCCATGTTGAGTGTATTAGTTCCCAGCTTTTCATCAAGTCTCGCCGGATCAATTGCACCTCTGCAATGCGATGCTCCAACTACGATTGTATCGTAATCTCCACTCTTTTCCTCATGTAAAATAAATCTTACATAGCCAGTCTGTGCAAATATAAAATCGCATGCTGACAATATTACCGCCAATCCGGCCAGAAATCCTACGACTCTCAGCCATGGCTTTATCTTTTCCATTGTAAACTCCTTTCGCAATCAATCCTTGTTCAATATCCACTTATGTGGCATTCTTGCAACACCAACATCTGTTATATTAGATACAACCTCAAATTTAAGTGCCTGTTTGTAATAATCAACAGGTATTCCCTCTCCATACTCAATAGTTATATCAACCCAGTAATTACCTGGTATTAGATTAATATCACTTAACTCCACCTTGTAATTTCCATCTTTTTCAAGATCAAAATTATCAATTCTGTCAATTCTTGTATTAGTTCCGTATACCCAGAGTGCATCATTCCTGAATATTCCAAATCCGAAAACAGCATCTGTAACCTTATTCTCTACATGATAGCTTAAGTCAAGCACCATCTTTTCACCGGTTCTGAATATTCTTGACTCTTCTCCTTTTTCATTGAGCATATGGATGTCTGTAAACTTGGCATCCTCACTTCCGTATCTTGAATTAACCTTTGCACGTTCCTTCTTGATACGTTCTTCTTCTCTCTTTTTCTCCATCTGCTCACGTTCAAGCTTTGCCTGACGTATCTGTTCCTTTTCCGCCTGCTCCATTCTTTCCTGATTCATATAATCAAGATACTTAAGATGAACATCCTTAGGATTTCCCTCTGCTTCAATAACTCCATCCTTTATCCATATAGAACGATCACATATCTGTTCAATCTGTCCAAGTGAATGTGAAACAATAACGATTGTTGTTCCATCTGCTTTGATTTCTCTTAATTTGTTGAAACATTTTGCCTGATAGTTGGCATCTCCTACTGCAAGGATTTCATCAATCAGCAGAATGTCCGCATCAACATTAATTGCTACGGCAAATGCCAGTCTCATGTACATACCAGATGAATATGTTCTTACCGGATTATCAATAAAATCTTCCAGCTCTGAAAATGCAATAATATCATCAAGTCTTGCATCTATCTCTTTTTTTGTAAGACCAAATATTGAAGCATTGGTATATATATTCTCTCTTCCACTCATATCTGGATGAAATCCTGCGCCAAGTTCCAGAAGACTCGAAACTCTTCCGCACATTTCTATGCTTCCTGAATCCGGATAGATTATCTTTGTAAGCATTTTAAGGGTTGTACTCTTTCCACAACCGTTCTTTCCGACAAGACCTATCGCCTCGCCCTTCTTTACATTGAAGCTTATTCCCCTTAAAACATGTCTCTTTTCATATCTGTTGCGCTTCCAGAAAAGCATTTTTTCCTTCAGCTCGCTTCCTTTATCATAATAAACCTTAAAATCCTTGGTTATATTATTAACTTCAATCGCATTATTCTTATCCATAAATTTCTCCATTTCCTAGAACTCTTCTGCGAAGCCCTTCTGTAATCTTTTAAATAAAATTTCTCCAACAACTATAAATACGACTCCGACTGCTACCGCAATAAGCAATGAGCCAAGCTCTGGAACTTCTCCATAATAAATAATCTGACGATATATTTTAATAATTGGTGTCATAGGATTGAGATTGAACATCATAACAAGCCATTTACCGGCTGATGACCTCTCTACCATATCAACACCATACATAACAGGTGTAAGGTACTGTAATGCCATTACGAAAATACCAAGTATATACTGCAGATCTCTTAAATAAACTGTAAGTGAAGATACTATAAGGGCTATTCCCAGACACAGTATATATTCTACTATCATAACAACCGGAAGACATAATAAAGCCAGAGGATTCAGTCCTCTTCCGGATATAATAACAACCACGAAAACAACAATAAATGTAAGTATCATATTTACAAATCCGCTTGTAACGGTAGATATAGGCAATACTTCTCTTGGGAAATATATCTTCTTTACCATATCTTTTTCTTTAAGAATACTTGCTGCTCCATCTGTAACACTTGATGAAAAAAACATCCATGGTACAAGTGCTACGAAAAGGAACAGATAATACTGTTCATAAGATGTATTCATAATAATTGAGAACACTATTGTATAGACTATAAGCTGAAGCAAAGGATTAATAAATGTCCATAAAAATCCTAAAACTGAACCTTTATATCTTCCTCTTAAATCCTTTCGTACAAGGCTTATTATCATCTCTCTATATTCATATAGTTCCTTAAAATGCTGCATTTTATTTCTCCTCTATAAAAAATCAGGAATATTATTAGTATTAATTCTGAACATTTTCATGTATTTTTCTTAACCTCTCGCTGACAATATCCGCAGAACGCTTATACGCCAGATGTTCCCTTGCATATTTCTGACCATTCCCAGCAATTCTTTCGTAGAAGTCCTTATCCTTATAAAGCCTTCTCATATAGTCTGCTGCCTCATCAACATGTGCATCAGCCCATACATTGCCCTTCTTGAATGGCTCATAATCCTTATCAAGCTCTATCATGTCGTAACCGACCATGCATGCTGTATCACTGTTCATAAACTCTGTATTGCCTGACCAGTCAGTCGCAATAACAGGCGTTCCAACATACATTGACTCAGCCATAACAAGTCCGAAGCCTTCCGAACGGTGAAGTGAAACATACACATCCACATCTGCAAGAAGTGTATTAACCTCACATCTTCCCATATGACCACACATATAATAAATGTTGTCGCAGTCCTCTATTACAGAACCAATAATCTTTTCATCTTCTGCAGATAATTCTGCCTCACTTATCTTGATAACAAGTCCGACATCCTTGTACTTTTCTTTAGTCTGTTCATCTTTGCAAAATGCTTCTTTAAATGCTTTAATGGCAGCAAGCGGATTCTTTCTTTCCATAACGCTTCCACTATTATACATTACAAGGAATAAGAACTTATCTTCCGGAAGATTAAAATGCTTTCTATCAAACTTCACAGTATCCGTCTCAGGTGCAACACAGTGTGGAACTGTTATCACAGGCTTGTCTGTGTATTTCTTCAAAGTATTTGTAACAACTCACTTGCATTGACATGTATAATATTGACATCAAAGGGAAGTTCCTCTGTCAGCCTGTCATCATATGTATCATTAGTACGTGAACCTCCAGGCGGCACAAAGAAATCTTTTATAACATGAGGTTCTTCATTCTCATCAAGCAGTCTGCACATAATTCTTGCACTCTGCCCAAGTCCGTTATCACCTTTAATATTACCTATTATATTAGCACCGCATTTGTATCGTCCCTGCTCATATTTTTCTATTGCATCATCAGAAAGCCTGTCCGCCGCATTATTGATAATTCCAGCTTTCATCTTGCTTAAAAGCTTCATTGGAATAATCTTCGTAAGAACAGGTCTCAATACTTCTCCGGTATTAAGAAAAAATTTTGATAAACTCATAAAAACCTCTATATTCTATCTGTTATACATCTGGCTGTTAATAAAATCTCTCACCATTCCACCAAGTCTTTCAGGTGTATATTTGTTCAGTGCATTTTTATATGCATTTTCATCTACAAGTCCAGAATTAATCTTTTCATCAATGTTCTTCATTCCATTTGCAAGGCTTATGACCTTATCCTCATCATCACCTGCAAGGCTGAATCTCTCTACGCAGTCACCGACAACCTCATCAAATATTCTTAAATTGCTGGCAAGTATCGGCTTATTATGCTTCATAACCTCCAATATAGGCATACCAAATCCTTCTGCCATAGATGGGAACACAAAGCAAGAACAGTTGTTATACAGGTCATATCTTGTTGTATGCGATACATACCCAAGATAGGTAAGGCCTTCAACTTCTGTGAGTGCATTCTCAAGAAGCTGCTCAATATCATCCTCCTGCATCTTTCCTGCCAGAATAAGAGGTCTTGTACCTCCATTCTCTCTGTACTTTCTGTACGCCTTTATAAGAATGTCGACTCCCTTACGCTTCTCCATATTTCCCACATAAAGGAAATAATTCTCGTCCTTAGGCGGTACATATCTTGTAAGCGGATTGGATATAATGTAAGCATTACAGCTTGGTATCTTCGCTGCCTTCGGAAAATATCTTTCTGTGTCATCCTTAGTCTGTTCTGAATTATACAGAATCATATCTGTATTCTTAAGAGTCACTCCAAGATTAAATCTGAAATAATAACTGTATATCTTTCCAAAATATCTTACATACTGAATCGGGAACATATCATGTATTGTAATAAGTGTCTTGAAATTCTTTCCAAGGTTAACCGGAATAATTGAATTAACCTCCCAGAAAATATCCGGCTTAACCTGCTTCAGTGCTTTCTTTATAAATGCAAAATATGCATATACACCGACACTTTTGTACACAGGCTTTCCCCATGCAATAACGCTGATTCCTCTCGCTTCAAATCTTTTTATATATTCACTCTCTTTAACATCCGTAAAAAGTACCCATTCAAACTCGTCATATTTTATAAGCTGTTCCAGAAAGTCATTCAGGTACATGCCTACGCCGCTTGGTCTGCTGCCAAGAGTTCTGGCATCAATCGCTATTTTTAATTTCTTCATATCTGTGCTACCTACACCAATAATCATTTATCATATCAAAAGTATTACCATAACCTGCATGTTCAAACTAAACTGTCAAAAAAACATGGCTCTTTTGATTTTACCATATTATAGATATAATTGCTATACTTTATTAATTCACTTTGTACACACGAAAACCCCGGCTTCTTTAGTTATCCTTATAGGTTTGCTCTCAAGCTTTTTTTCAACATATTTCTTAAAATCTGTATATTTGTCAACAAGATACTCTTTCTGGTTACCATGGCATGACAATATATAATCTACCAGCGGCTGCGCTTTGTCAACAACTAGCGCATCATTATAGTCTCTTCTTTCAACATGTGTAAAATATTTTTCCAGCATTCCCATGCCATTATCAAGGCCAAACTTTTCAAAAAGCTTGTCTGCTTCAAGTGCTATTCTCTTATCATATCCTGATGCCAGCCTGTTAATCTCCTGCATATGCCTGCTTCCATATGTGCTGCACACAAACATTCCGCCGGGCTTTAATACACGTACTATTTCTCCCAGTGCTTTCGATACGTCATCACAATAAAACAGTACATGATTGGCTATAACTAAATCATACTGCTCATCTTTTGCTCCTGTTTTCTCACAAGATGCAGTCCTGAACCTGAATATTACATCAATATCCCGTTCTTTCCAGCTCTCTGTTGCCAGCTTCACATTTCTTTTTGCATCACTTATCATTCCTTCTGATATGTCAGTAAGTTCAACAATTATATTATGTTTCTTTTTCCCATCAGGATCTGATCTTCTGCCCTCCATTGCCAGCCTTCCTATGTTATCAACCCACAAGGTCCCATCACCGCATCCAGTCTCAAGAATTCTCATTCCTTTATGGATATTACATTGTTCATATATCCATGGAAACCATCCCTGCTTATTGACAGAAAACTGACTATGCAGATTTATTCTTGCCGATATATTGCCGGCATTAAGATATTGGTTCTTCATACTGTCTTCCATAGTTGTCAGATGTATAATCTCTAACATGTTGCTCCAGTCAACGCCATTTCCTGCATTTATTGAATCTTCTGTCTCTTCAATAGCTTTACACACAAGCTGCATCTGTGCAATCTTATCCTCAATCATTCTTTTCTGTAATTCCAATGAATTTTTAAGAACATGATAATCTGAATCACCTATTGTCATATTTCTTATATCATCCAGAGAAAACCCAAGATATTTAAGCAATAACACCTGCTGTAATCTTGTAAAATCAGAATCGGTATAAAACCTCACACCTTCAGCTGTAAGAAGTGACGGTTTTAATATATTCTGCTGGTCGTAATACCTTATTGTTCTTACTGAAACATTTGCCTTCTTAGCAAATTCTCCCGAAGAATAATACCCATCTTTATGCATATAAATAACCTTTCCTTATAAATTATCGCAAAAGCACTTGAAGGTGACGCTGCGTCACCTTTTATTATATACATGACTTAAAAAATGTCTACTTGAAAATTAACATAACATTTTGACAAACAAGGAGGAACTTCAATTATGAAGGGTATTATTTTAGCTGGTGGTTCTGGCACACGCCTTTACCCACTCACAATGGTAACTAGTAAACAGCTTCTTCCAATCTATGATAAGCCAATGATTTATTATCCACTCTCAGTTCTTATGAGCGCCGGTATCAGAGATATTCTTATTATTTCTACACCACAGGATACTCCAAGATTCAAAGAACTTTTAAAGGATGGAAGCCAGTTTGGTGTTAACCTTACTTATGCTGTACAGCCAAGCCCGGACGGACTTGCACAGGCATTTATTATTGGCGAGGAATTCATCGGTGATGACACTGTTGCCATGGTTCTTGGTGATAATATATTTGCAGGTCACGGTCTTAAGAAGAGACTTAAGGCAGCTGTTGAGAATGCTGAATCAGGAAAGGGTGCAACAGTATTTGGTTACTATGTTGATGATCCTGAAAGATTTGGTATTGTTGAATTTAATAATGAAGGAAAGGCTGTATCTATCGAAGAAAAGCCAGCACAGCCTAAGAGTAACTACTGTGTAACAGGTCTTTACTTCTACGACAACAAGGTTGTCGAGTACGCTAAGAACTTAAAGCCATCTGCAAGAGGTGAGCTTGAGATTACTGATCTTAACCGTATCTACTTAGAGAAGGGTACTTTAAATGTAGAGCTTCTCGGTCAGGGATTTACATGGCTTGATACAGGAACACATGAAAGTCTTGTAGAAGCTACTAACTTTGTTAAGACTATCGAAACACACCAGCACCGCAAGATAGCCTGCCTTGAAGAGATAGCTTATCTTAACGGCTGGATAACTAAGGATGATGTGCTTAAAGTATATGAAGTATTAAAGAAGAACCAGTATGGCCAGTACTTAAAGGATGTACTTGACGGCAAGTATATTGATGTGCTTCATAGCTAGTTGATTATTAATAATTATTAATTCATTTAGCCCCTGGCAGATATTAAATGACTACTCAGCAAACCACAAATTATATAAAAAGAAAGGCGAATTTTATTATGAATATTATTGTTACCGGCGGCGCCGGATTTATCGGAAGCAACTTTATTTTCCATATGTTAAATAAATATCCAGATTACAGAATTATCTGTCTTGACTGCCTTACATATGCAGGCAATCTTTCAACACTTGCTCCTGTAATGGATAACCCTAACTTCAGATTTGTTAAGGAAAGCATAACTGACAGAGAAGCTGTATACAAGCTTTTTGAAGAAGAACACCCTGATATGGTTGTAAACTTTGCAGCAGAATCTCACGTTGACCGTTCTATCGAGAACCCGGAAGTATTCCTTGACACTAACATTAAGGGTACTGCTGTTCTTATGGATGCGTGCAGAAAGTACGGAATTAAGCGTTACCATCAGGTATCTACTGATGAAGTATACGGCGACCTTCCACTTGACAGACCTGACCTTTTCTTCACAGAAGAAACACCTATACATACATCAAGCCCATACAGCTCATCAAAGGCTGGCGCTGACCTTTTAGTATTAGCTTACCACAGAACTTATGGACTTCCTGTAACTATAAGCAGATGTTCTAATAACTACGGACCATATCATTTCCCAGAAAAGCTTATCCCTCTTATGATTGCAAATGCTCTTAACGATAAGCCACTTCCTGTATACGGCGAAGGTCTTAATGTCCGTGACTGGCTCTACGTTGAAGACCACTGCAAGGCTATCGACCTTATCATCCACAAGGGACGTGTTGGTGAAGTATACAACGTTGGTGGACACAACGAGAAGAGAAATATTGATATCGTTAAGCTTATCTGCAAGGAGCTTGGCAAGCCTGAATCACTTATCGTTCATGTAGGTGACAGAAAGGGACATGATATGCGTTACGCTATCGACCCAACTAAGATTCACAATGAATTAGGATGGCTTCCAGAAACTAAGTTTGAAGATGGTATCAAGAAGACAATTCAGTGGTATCTTGATAATAAGGAATGGTGGGAGACAATCATTTCTGGCGAATATCAGAACTACTATGAGAAAATGTATAGCAACCGCTAATTAACACATTTATTCTGTAAGGAGATTTGACATGAAGATATTAGTTACCGGCGTTGGCGGTCAGCTTGGCCACGATGTTATGAATGAACTGATAGGCAGAGGTCATACAGGCGTTGGCAGCGACATCGCACCTCAATATTCAGGAGTTGCTGATGGAAGCGCTGTCACAACAGCCGAATATGTACCTATGGATATAACTGATGCTGCCCAGGTTTCTGAAGTTATCACTAAGGTTTCACCTGATGTTGTAATTCACTGCGCAGCATGGACAGCCGTTGACGCTGCTGAAGATGATGATAAGAAAGCCAAGGTTAAGGCTATCAATGCAGATGGTACTCAGAATATTGCCAATGTCTGCAAGAAACTTGACTGCAAGATGGTATACATCAGTACTGATTATGTATTTGACGGTCAGGGCGGAACACCTTGGGAGCCAGACTGCAAGGACTATAAGCCTCTTAATGTATATGGAGAGACTAAGCTTGCCGGAGAACTTGCTGTTTCTAACACTCTTGATAAATACTTTATCGTGCGTATTGCATGGGTATTTGGTGTTAATGGAAAGAACTTTATTAAGACTATGCTTAATGTTGGAAAGACTCATGACGAGGTTCGTGTTGTCAACGACCAGATTGGTACCCCGACTTACACATTAGATCTTGCAAGACTTCTTGTTGATATGGTTGAAACTGACAAATACGGTTATTACCATGCAACTAATGAAGGTGGATACATTTCATGGTATGACTTTACTAAGGAAATCTATGCACAGGCAGGTCTTTCTACTAAGGTTACACCTGTAACTACTGCTGAATACGGCATTTCTAAAGCTGCAAGACCTTTTAACAGCCGTTTAGATAAGAGCAAGCTTACTGCTAACGGATTCACTCCGCTTCCAACATGGCAGGATGCTCTTCACAGATTCTTAAAAGAAATCGGCGAAATCTAATCCGGCACATTATTATAATGCATCACTATATAAACATTAATAAGGAGATTTTATCATGGGACAGATTACAGTTGAAAAGAATGTCGCAGGTATCGAGGGACTTTGTGTCGTCACTCCTGCTGTTCACGGTGATAACCGTGGATACTTTATGGAAACATACAGCCAGCGTGATATGGAAGAAGCTGGTATCAATATTAACTTTGTTCAGGACAACCAGTCTATGAGTACTAAGGGTGTTCTTCGTGGTCTTCATTTCCAGAAGCATTTCCCACAGACAAAGCTTGTAAGAGCTATCAAGGGTTCTGTTTTTGATGTTGCTGTTGACCTTCGTACAGACTCTGAAACTTACGGAAAGTGGTACGGAATCCTTCTCACAGAAGAGAATAAGAAGCAGTTCCTTATCCCTAAGGGATTTGCACATGGATTCCTCGTTCTTACTGATACAGCAGAATTCTGCTACAAGTGCGATGACTTCTATCATCCTAACGACGAGGGCGGTCTTGCATGGAACGATCCTGCAATCGGTATTGAATGGCCAGAGCTTACAGGCACTTACAATGGCTCAGCTTCAGGCGAAGGCTACGCTTTAAATGATGGAACAAAGCTTAACTTAAGTGATAAGGACCAGCTTTGGGATACACTTGAGAACACATTTAAGTTTGATTAATTATTATAATAAAAACTGCGGCTCTTATGAACCGCAGTTTTTATTATATGTACTCATTATTGCTGCAAAACATATAAACACCGGGAAGACCTCGAATTTAAATAGATTTCCTGTTCCCTGCAGAATATATGCTATTACCGCCATTCCTATTGCCGTTATCATATATCTGCTTCCATATCCCTGCAGCAAAGAATCATCATTGCTATTGCTAATATCTTTCTCTGGTTTAGTCCTGTCCTCTATTGATTCCAGCACATTATGCGTTGCAAATATAAATACTGCAACAGACATCAATATCTGAATAATTCCTATAAAAATCATTAGATAAAAAGTATAATTATTTCTGTAATTATTAATCATAACGATTGTAATTATCACAATTATATCCAGTCCTGTAATACACATATATATACGGTTTAACACGACTTTTCTGATATTTTTTATACATCCCTTAACTCTGTCATCAAATATTATAAGCATCATATATATTATACACCCAGCTATTATAAATGCCGTTGTCTTATATGATGTAAGAAATGCTGATGACGCAGACAATGCAATAACCTTATTAGTAAATACATTTATATATGCAAACAGCCTTCCCAGAATAAAAATCATAAGCACTATAAGTTCATATCTCGTAAAGCATTCATATTTTCTTAATGCTATTGGCTGCATAACAAGAAGCACTATCACCATGCCCGTAACAGCCATATTACCTGTTGCAGATATAAGTCCCATTTCACATAAACCAGCCGCTGTCAGATAATATATTTTTTTATTATCATCTGACAAAAGGAATGCATACACACAAACTGCAAACATCATAACAGTATACATGCAATACGCGTCCGTACAGTATTTAGCAGAAATTAAGAATCTCAATATTGTAATGATATTTATAATTACAGATGCAGCTATCATAATCATCATATCTGTTTCTTCATACGAATAACATGCAGATATAACAATATATATACACGTACATCCTATAAACAATAACATTCCCTGAATTATGCTTCCGGTTCCGCTGAATTCATAACCTGCAGCCGGTGATATAAAGCACCACACTACTGACAGTAATATCAGAATACCTGGCACAACACATCTGCTTTTAATCCCCGTAGTTATAATATCTTTAAAACCATCTTTACTGTTAATCAGCTTATTAATAACTGCACACAGCAATACCAGCAGCGCCAGTGCTATAAAAATATTGCAAAAAGCCGATGATACTTTTCTGTTCTGTGCAATAACAGCAAAAGGAAAGATAACTGCCATAATAAGCACAGTTACCTTTCCAATTAAAAACTTTAACTTCTGATATATCCCCATATACCTTCTCCCCCGTATAAATACATTTTAAAATCAGGTAAAATTAATGGCCATCCGGATGATAAGTATCAACCACCTTCTTAAGATACTCTCTTATATTACCTGTCTCTGAATAAGCTTCTTCCTTAAGTTTCTCAAGATTATCAAAGAAATTCTCCTTGTCAAACTCAATCGGTTTTCCAATATGAATAAGCTTATTATCCGTCTCCTGAAGTCCTTCCTCTTTCATAAGAAGTTCCTCATATAATTTTTCTCCCGGTCTGAGTCCCGTATATTTAATCTCCATATCAACGCCAAGTGTATAACCTGACAGTCTGATAAGATTCTTTGCAAGGTCATCAATCTTAACCGGTTCACCCATATCAAGAATAAATATTTCTCCACCTTTGGCATACGCGCCTGCCTGAAGAACAAGCGAAACAGCCTCCGGTATTGTCATGAAATATCTTATAATGTTAGGATCTGTAACTGTAACAGGTCCTCCTGCCTCAATCTGTTTCTTAAAAAGCGGTATAACAGAACCATTGCTTCCAAGTACATTACCGAATCTTACAGCAACGAAATCTGTCTTTGATATCTCATTATATGTCTGCACAATCATTTCACAGATACGCTTTGTCGCACCCATAATATTTGTAGGGTTTACGGCCTTATCTGTTGAAATCTGAACAAATTTTTTGACATGGTATTTATCCGCAAGCAATACAAGATTTAATGTTCCGAAAACATTATTTTTTACTGCTTCTTCTGGAGTTGTTTCCATAAGAGGAACATGCTTATGTGCTGCAGCATGGAAAATAACATCAATTTTATTTTGGCTGAAAAGGTAATCGAGCTTGCGTTTATCGCGAACAGAAGCTATTTGTGTATCAAGATTTAACTTTTCGTGATATTGACGAATAAGTTCTTGCTGAATTTCATAGGCATTATTTTCATAAATATCAAGTATGATGAGTTTTTTAGGAGAAAGCTTTGCTATCTGACGGCAAAGCTCAGAACCGATTGAACCGCCACCGCCTGTTACAAGAACAGTTTGTCCAGTAATATAAGCACCATATTTTTCGGTATCGAAGACAATAGGTTCTCTGCCAAGCAAGTCCTCGACTTCTACCTGTCTGATTTTTGATGTTACTGATGCACCATCTTTGATAAGGCCATATACATTTGGAATAATCTTTACTTCAAGGTGAGTCTTTGCACAAATATCAAGTATGCGTTTCTTATCTGCAAGGTTTATCTGTGAGATTGTGAAAAGGATAACTTCAATATCCTCACGCTCACATATTTCTGGAATATCATATGTTGAACCTTCTATTTTGACACCGCCGATTCTGCGTCCGATTTTTTCGGGGTCGTCATCGACTAAGCATATAGGAACATATTCATTCTCGGGTGATTTGGCAAGTTCACTTAGAACAGTTGCGGCACCTTCACCACCGCCAACAATCAGAAGTCTTCGCCGATTTTTATTACTGGTGTTTTTTCGCTCAATGATTTTATTAAGTCGATAAACCAATCTAAATATAAATGTAAGAAAGGTTGAGAGGAGCGACATTATAATGTAGATTCTTGCACCATAATTTAATCGGTTTTCGTCTGTGCCAATTATCATTGTAAATGACATAAAGACAAGGTTAGCTGTTAAGGAGGCTATGCCTGCATAAAAGAAATCCTCTATATCCGCATATCGCCACATCTTATCATAAAGCCTGAAACATAGAAATACAGCTGTAAATATAATATTTATAAAGAGGAGTCCCCACATAAAAGGTTCTTCCCAGCCCTTTAAAACGAAGCTGCTTTTGTTGACTACGAATGATATATAGTAAGAAACATTCCAAAGACAGAAGTCACATAGAAATAGCAAAAGCTTTCTATGTGTTTTGAGCTTTTTATATAGTTTATTCATTTTTTATCCTTACTGCGAAAGAATGAATATCTTTCAACTATTTGGTTTTAATTTATCTTAAAAAGTGTAAACTTGAAACTTTACGCTACTTAATAGAAGTATATAACGAATCTGTGCAAAATTCAATACTTTTACAATAATTACAAGTTAAATCAAGATTTTAATATACTTTATAGAATTAAAATATTCATTAGCTATTATATAATTAAAAATGAGAATGGACTACCATTCACCACTACGATTTTTTGTAAGCTACTTAAAAATTTCACTCAAGCTTTTTTAAGCTATTAATTGATATAGATTTTATGCCTTGAATAATTTTCAGAAATTATTTTGATTTATTGAAAGTTTTGTCTGTTTACTTTTTATGTCGGATATTGTATAATAACATATTAGAATTTTATGAAGTTACATATATATTGTGCCACTGTGTCTTGATTTATTACCTTGGCCTGGAAGGGGAATGAAGCAAAATAATGATGAAAATAGGTTTGGATATAGGTTCTACAACAATTAAATGTGCTGTTCTTGACGATAATAATAAGCTTATATATAAAAGCTATGAGCGACATTATTCTCAGATAACTGAAAAAATTGCAGAAATTCTCGAAAATATCCGCAGAAATGTTAAGGGTGCAGAAAATGCTTATTTCGCAATGTCTGGTTCAGCAGGTATGGGTGTTGCTGAAAGCTGTGGAATAGATTTCGTTCAGGAAGTTTATGCAACTCGTGTTGCAGCAAACACATTTATAGAGAATACTGATGTTATTATTGAGCTTGGTGGCGAGGACGCAAAGATTCTTTTTCTTTCAGGTGGTATGGAAGTTAGAATGAATGGCTCTTGTGCTGGCGGTACAGGTGCTTTTATCGACCAAATGGCAATGCTATTAAATGTTCCTATGGACGAGCTCAATGAGCTTGCAAAGGAATGTGAAAAAACCTATACCATAGCGTCAAGATGTGGCGTTTTTGCTAAGAGTGATATTCAGCCATTACTTAATCAAGGTGCTAAAAAGAGCGATATTGCAAAAAGTATATTTGTGGCAGTTGTTAATCAGACTATTGCAGGTCTTGCACAGGGCAGAGAAATTGCAGGAAAGATTGTATATCTCGGAGGCCCGTTGACATTTTTGCCTGAGCTTAGAAAGAGCTTTGATGAAACTCTGAAAACAACA
>OIDS01000486.1_pt1 | contig 18479 bp, 20 predicted proteins | sample 1581491 | NCBI WGS metagenome assembly OIDS01 (sample SAMEA3882553, study PRJEB24775) | human gut metagenome | biome: human-associated habitat; feature: intestine environment; material: feces | place: Netherlands | collected 2009/2010
GCACTCATTTTAACACCCTACACTTCACATAATATCGGACAGTAAAACCCAACTGTCACTCTTTATATCATCGGAATATGATTCGGTACAAATACATAATTCGCTGCTTTGCTTGTCTTGTCGAACAATACCACCGGACAAAGAATATTTTGTTAAGTACCTTTTTAGTACATCGAATTTTTTGGCAGTATATTTGTCAATGTCTTCGCTGTCTCCGGATTTTGTAAATCCACCCTTTGTTTCAATAACCCAAGTTTTGCCGTCAGACGTGCCAACAATATAGTCCGGGTAAAATGACTTTTGTTTACCGAAATTGTCTTCATAAACGATAGAAAAGTACTCATTGCCTTTATCTCCGTTTTTATAGAACCAACTGATTTTATTGCTGTTTTCGCAGTATTTCTCGAAAAGTTTCTCAGGCATAGAACGCTTCTCTGCAGATGACAAATAGCCTTTATATACATTTTTGGTCATTTCTGCTTGAGATTTAGCAGAACCGTCATAGGTGAAAAGCATTTCCAACGGAAATGAGATTGGTTTTTCAGTTATATTATTCATCGCCAATGTTATTTGAGCATTTTCTTCTGACATTGCTTCCTGAACATCATCAATCAACTTGCGCTTGTTGTTAATGACAAAAGAATATAAAGCTCGTGTTGGCAGAGCGATTATTTTATGTTCGCATTTTACATTATCGAGAAACAGTCTGCGAATAATAGTGTTCATACTACTGTAATCCAAATTTGCTTTCATTCCGATTTCAGCAGTGCAATGATGATATGCTCGACCGTGTTTTGTGGTATTCAACACTTCGTGAATTGCAATATCGTTCAAATCTGAAATATCTTCTTTATTCAAAGTAGCAACAGAACCTGATTTTGTATAATCAACAATATCTTCATCGAAAGAGTACTTATTTGCCTCCAATATCGTTTTATTCTTGATTAAATCCTTGCCTGTATGGTACTTACTCTCAAAATATTACTTATGACCTTCATTGCAAGCTTTGCATCACGAGGAAATGGAACGTCAGTTTTATACTCGCTGACAATCTCAAAGCCACGGTGCTCTGGCTTCAAGAACAGCTTACAAGCATCCAAAGCATCCTTACCTAAACTCAGTTTTACACTTTCTGTAAATTTTTCATCCAAAGTATAAAGATAGCAGCAGTCAAGCAAATCACTTCCATAATGCTTTGCTTCCGGCATACGGCGAATACGACCAATTGTTTGAATTTCAAACGTTTCTCTCATATTGTCACGAAGTTTGACAAGTATCTGTGCTCTCGGACAGTCCCAGCCTGTTGCAACCGCCTGTTTTATAATAACCGCTATCGTCTCAGCATCCGGTTCTTCAATATCTTCTAAATTTTGTTTTTTATCGGATAACCAAACAGCAAGCTGATTGTTTTCATAAGTGATTCCCTTACTTTCAAAATACTTCTCAACACTTTCAAGCAAAGCATCAGATTTATTCGGTAATTGAACAATAATTAATGGATTGATATCTACAGAACGGTCCTTAAGATTCAAGAATGCAGACCGAAGTTCTTGTTGCTTGAAAATTGCCTTATCAATTAAATATGCAATCTGATCGTCAACATTGATATTCTGTTCGAAGTTTTCATTGATGATTAAAAGCTTTTTAATGAGTCCTTCGGCAATAACATCAACTTCCGGAATATCGATTAAAACAGCATCTTTATATGATTTTGGCGTTGCAGAACAGCGAATAATCTTATCTGGATTAAAAAGCTCAATAATATCATCAGCTTTAATAGTGTCATTCTGATGTGATTCGTCAACAATAATTTTGAAGGATAATCCGTTATCGAAAGCTCTTTGAATATATTCAAGAAAATTGGTTCTTTCGCTGTCTTTCAGAGCCGTATTTCCCTTTTTTGTCAGCTTTTCCCAGTTGATGAAGCAAGCATCGTTTTCTTCAAATCCCGATGTCATAATATCACAAAGTAGTTTTGTGTTACTACCGTGAATATACTTGTCCATCTTGCATTTGCTTTGTTCTTCCAAATTACCTTTACCCGGAGTAAGCCAAACAAATACAGTTTTTGCATTACTTTTGAAATACTCGTCCATAAAATGTGTAAGGATAATGGTTTTGCCGCTGCCAGTGCAACTTTTCAAAACGATTTCACGATTTGGCTTATCCATTGCTTCGGTCAAATCGGCGATTGCCTTTAATTGAAAGTTAGTTAATGCAATGTCCATCTTTAGCCCTCCAGTTCTTTATAATAGTAATCCGGTATGATGTTTACGCTGATTTTCCTGTTTTTTAATGCCTGCGCTTGCTCTGCATCAAAGAGAACATCGTGTCCCACATAAAGTATTTTACATTTTTTGTAGCAACTGATATTTTTAATAAATTCATCCAATTCCTCATCAGTCAGCACGATGGCAATTTCAGCGTTACCCGTAAAGTTTACACCGTTTTCAAGCTCAACAAGCTCACGGATATGCAAAAGTAACTCGTCCGCATATTCGTAATACATACGGTCAGAGATGGGAACATAGTCAATCTTATAATATTTAAGACTTGCGGTGTACCCCTCTTTGTCAATCACACGCTTGATACGCTCGTATGTAACATCATGGCAAATATTGTTTTCGTTGTTGGTGCAGAGGATAAAGCGACGGTTACTATATTCGTTACTTGCATTGTATTTTAGTACAGCGTGACCAAGTGTCCCACTACCAGCGAAGAAATCGAGAATTATACTGTTATCTTTTGAACCCATCTTAATAATTCGTTCAATAAGACGTGTGGGTTTTGGATTAGTAAACACCACTTTGCCGTCGAAAATAGATTTTAGTTCACGTGCACCTTCTTGGTTATGCCCGACTTCAGCACTCGTCCACCAAGAGTCAGGTGTGCGACCTTGTTGAACTTCTGACAAATAGCGTTTCTTGCGAGGGAAAGAAGTTCCGTCCTTACCAAACCAAATTCTGCTTTCTGCAATTAAAGTACGCATATTATCTTCGGAATACACCCAATGTTTACCCTCGGGGACATTGAAAATTTTACCTGTTGGTCCTATTACATCATAATTACCATTTGTACGTACTTCGTTTGCAACTAAATCTCCTGATTGCCAAGGTCCTCTTGGATCATTATCGGGATTTTTATAGCGGCTGTTCATTTCGTCCGTTCTGTCAAGAAGGTTAAATTTAAGCAGATCAATATTTTTAGCATATACAAAGATAAAATCATGATTTACGGATATGTATTTAGCATCATTTTTTATGCTATGAATTTTTTGCCACATACAAGTTGTAACAAAGTTTTGCCAACCAAATACTTCATCACAGATTAATTTAAGAGCAGCAAACTCATTATCGTCAATAGAGATGAAAATACATCCTATAGGAGATAGCAGAGTTCGGGCAAGTTCCAAACGATGCTTCATAAAAGAAGTCCATTTTGAATGTCGGTAATTATCCCCGTTATCAACCAAAGCATCTGAGTATGTAAAACCGGTGTTCATTGTGTTATATGGCGGATCTATGTAGATAAGATCAATTTTGCCCTTGTGTGTTTTTCCAAGTAACTGCAACGAAGCAAGGTTGTCGCCCTCAATGAGAAAGTTCATTTCGCCGCCGTTGTCGATAAACAAGTCTTTCTCTTCAGTCAGTACTGGCGTATGGGTATCAAGCACCTCATCAATTTCCTCACGGTGTTCCTCGAAAACAAGTCCGTATTTTTTACCGTTGACATCTTTTTCAAGATCGGAAAGATAAGAAAGCAGATTACCTGTGTTCTCATCCTGCGGAGAAGCTGCTATATAATTGCGGATTTCTTTAATTTTATTCAGCAAGTCCTCTCGTTTTTGTTTTGATATATTAGTGCTCATTGTTTTCCTCCGCCCTATTATTTTTAGGTATCATATGTTGCATATTTAACAAAAGGTTATTGTATGCCTGCTGAGATTGATTTCGTTCATTTATTTGTTGCAACATTCCTTTTGGAATATATGGATTTTGGATTGTTTCCCAAGTAACTTTATCTTTATATCCAAGAGAATTTGTCATTGTTTCCAATAATTTATATTGTGCGTTTTGAATTTTCTTAATTTGTGTTTCATCGGGGTTTTCCACACAGTACTTGTCATATAAATCTTTCCAAGCATCACGAACTTTTTTGTCGTCTGCAAATACAATATCAATAATATTAAGACAATGTACGCTTTCTTGTGTCCAACCATATATTCGTGAAGTCATAAGTACTTTAAAAATATGCATTTTATCGTTTCTTATTTCTGCTCTATTTTGCAAATGTTGTCCAACTATAACAGCAACTACAGGAATTATAAATATAGCTATTAAATTCAAAATATCTTTAAGCTCCATTTTTGTTCTCCTATCTTCTCCACCTGCCATCAGTGGCAGACCATTTTTCTTCAAATTCTTTATTTTCATCTGCCGCTATAAACGGCTCTATCAAAAACTCTTTTATAGTTTTTAGCACGGTATTAAAATCATCGGTTTTAGTATCTATCTTCCTGCAAAATGCTTTCCATTTCTTTTGCATTGCATAATTTTCGGCAAAAGCCATAACCTGCTCAAATTGTTCTATCGTAAAGGCGTGTCCACGATTTTAAAAAGTCTTTTTAAGTGCTTTTGTCAGCGTTGCACCGTCAAAATCGAACTTATTGGCAAGATAATAAATATCATAATAATCTTTCATTCGGCTTGAAAATTCCATTAAATCGAGAATTGCATCAAGCTTTTCGGCAATCGTCGTTTCCAACGAATATGTATTTACCGTCGGAGAAGTGAAATCGTCAAGCTGTGTAGGAATTTTTCGCTTTTCCTGTTTAGGCACGATGACATCGCCAACGCCGAAATCAATACTGAAAGGCGTTCTTGTATTCTTGATATGTGCAACAAGCGATGCACCGATACCGGCATATTTCTTTGCAACAGCAATAGGAGCAACATCTGTTATCTCAAATGTAACAAATTCATTTTCAGTAGGTGTTGCGATAATTTCTTCAAGCACAACTCGCAGTTGTTCAAGAGTGTTCGGCATTTGTCGAAGCAAAAAATCAACATCGACTGTAACTCTCCTGTCAAATTCGGTAAGCGAATAGATAAATAATCCGCCTTTAAGAACAAAATTTTCTGCGTATTTGATTTTTCAAGTCTGCGCAAAAATTCTTCCTGACAAAAGAGTTGTAAGCAAAGTTGATAACTTCTTCCACTTACCTGTGCCTTATTCTTTAATCGAGTAAGCACAGACGCTGCAATATCAGCCATTCAGCAACACCTTCATCAGTTCGGTAACCTTTTTATATACACGCAATTTTTGGGAATAAGCAGAAAGATTATTCAGATTCTTTTTGTCGTCTTTTACATAAGCGTTAATGGCCTTGTTGAAAAATTCGTTATCTAATCTTGAACGATATTTAAAACAATCACATATTGTTCGCTCACGGTCATATACAGGCAGCTCAACCCCATTGAAGTTGTCGGTGATTTTCCCGAGTTCATACAACTCAGGTTGCATATAATAAGGTTGAATAACAAGCGAATCGACTTTTAGTTTTGTTCTTGACATTGAACGAGGCACAGCTATTGACCATTTTCGTGGTGCAAAGTCGCTGTAACCATAGTGAAACAACGCAGATTCAACACAAACTATTCCTTTTGGGATGAGTGTTGCAAGCAATTGTTCTTCTGAAGAAACACATTGTTCGGCAAGCTGATAGTATCCGTGTCGTACACGATTAAGAAAGCCTGCGTTACACAGGTTTACGACATCGACGGCTCTGATTCCGGCAGCAACAAAGTCGGCAGATTTTGCAATGCCATTATTGTCTACAACCACTTCTTTTGCACGCTCTTGAAGATTCACTCATTCACCCTCTTCCTTAAAAAATTCACGCACAGCGAACACGTAACCGTGTGCTAATTTTATTATACCTGAGACAACTAAAAAATCAATTAAATTTTACACACATTTTTCAAAATATGTGCGTAAAATTAAAATACATCTTGCGAAACAAAAAGAAATCAAGTAAAATATAAATTTTAAAACCAATCTGGTTGCGATTATTCTTTTCTTGCAACCATCGGTTTTATTGCACCTAATAAGAAAATGATAAATTCTCGTCATACAGGTATGATTATATGGATTATCAAAATACTGCGAAGACTACACGATACATTTTATAAACAAAATGCGTTAAGTTTAGCCTTTCGGCAACGAGTTTGAATAGTAAACAGAGCTTCATAAATGGCGTAAACAAGCCATTTATGGGGCTTTTTCTTTTATTGTGATACCTATATGATACCTGTTTTGATAGTACCACAGATATAATAGTTTGAGAAATTATTAAAAGAATATGTTATGATAATAATATAAGTTTAGGTTACACTCACAATATTATTTGTATGTATGTCTATGCATACCAACATTTTTGATGTAACAAATGATGCCCAATTAGATTTAAAGCAGATCTATTTTTATAGATCTTGAATTTGATGAGATCAAGATGAAAGTCTTTGATGCGGATAATGACGATTTTACATTGACTTTGTATAATCTGAATTACGGACATGATTATGTGATAAATGTTAACGATACTCAAGGTGATACGAGGAATGGCACTCAAGGTGGCACTCAAGACAGATCGCAGAAACAAATTTTTGATACAGTAGTATGATTTTGGACTAACAGTCCAATGAAATGATAGCACTCATAAGGTATTATAAAATAAAAAACTAGGAGGATATTTTATGGGAACTAATTTTTATCTTATGAGTAGAAATAAAAAGCTAATAAGGGAGCATTTTGCTGTTGAAACAGAATATGACATAAAGGATATTGAATATGCAATAGTTGATGAACCCTATCTTGGATATGAGATTCATCTGAATAAATTAAGTTGTGGATGGCGTCCGCTATTTCAAAGACATAAGACAATCAAGACATTTAAGGAACTGGAAGAGTTTTGCCTAAAAAATAAAAGCGTTATAAGTATTTATGATGAATATGGAAGAAGATATACATGGAAACAATATTTTGAAAAAGTATATGAGCATAGTCAGCAAAAGAAACAGCCTCGTAAATGGATATATGATATCAATTCATTTTTTCCAAATAGTGGACCACGTTTACAAAATGTATCATGTGCGGAGCAGGAGGCAGAAATATATATTCCATTCTGTCATAGAGAATATAATGAAAAGGAAAAGCTGGCGAAGGAACGCTTTCATGTGAATGAAAGACTATGGTGTAAAGAAAATTATTGGGAAGATCCGGATTATCCATTTGATTGGACACAAGGTGAGTTTTGCTAGAAGGAGCATATGCTTATGTATGAGAATATTGATATGGAAAAAACTGGAATATTACTGAAAGAGTTATTTGATAGATATGGTTATACAGTCAAAGATATTCAGAAAATATTGCATTTATCATGCCCACAGCCTATATATCGATGGTTTAAGGGCAGCATTTTACCATCAGTAGATCATTTGTATGTATTGAGCAGGTTGCTTAAGGTTCATATGGAAGATTTGCTTGTGCCTAAGTGTGAATATAGTATCGTTACGGGAAAGTATGTAGAAAAGCCATTAGGTGAAAAAAGATTATATGAATATTGGAAACGCTTATGCATAAAGAAATGTGCATAGTTTTAAGTGGGGAGGATAACACGGCGCAATCTATGGGTGAAGATATTAAGAAAATTGCATGCATGATAACAGAACTTGATGGATTAGCATATAGTACATATAAACCAATAGTTGAAGATATATGTACAAGAAGGGCATCCGAATCAGAGGTTGAACAAATTTTAGATTATATGGTCGGAATGTGTAATAGCGATAGAATGCTTGAACTATTTAAGCGGGTATGCAGGAAGTATATGTATTTGTATCCTGAAATGATTACATCAGAAATATATATATATATAAAGATATGTATGAAGGAACAGAAAAGGATTGATCTTGTGTATATATTGCACAGATTGGTGATAGTAAATGAGTAGAAGATTATCGTTACATATTTTACTTCCCATAGAAGGTTATAAGGAAGATAAGATATATAAAAGTCAAGATATTTCACTTAGAATGACAGATTTAAGGCAAGAGCCAGATGACATATATTATATAAGGTTGAAGAGTAAGTCTGTTTATGCATCACTTGACGATATTGCTAGATTTGCAAGTGAAAAATATTCATTAGGTGAAATACATAATTTCTCGATGCATACAAATTATTTAAAAAACAGCATAATTCAATATAAAGGAAATGATTATGTTATTACCGCAACAGAAGTTAAGCAACTTGAAAAGGAACACATTACAGAAGCTGTGTATTGTAACGAATACAGATGTTGTAGTCTGAGCTGGTTCTATAGCAGTATTGGATATAAATTAGTTCAAGATGATATTGAAGTTGTAGATGATGAACTGATAAAAAGGGCGGCAGTTTTAGTTGGTTATGAATGTGATAAAGATTTTGCAGAGGGAATGTCAGATGTTATTGAAAATAATACTGAGGGACAAGACAAATTTATAGCTTCTCTTGTATTGGCAAAGGAGATAGCAAGAACACTGAATGGAAGAGCAGTTCTAATGTGCGATTAATAAAGTGAATGAATAGGATAAATTAAAACAAATTGGTGTCAAACAAAGGCAATTAATTTTGTTAAGTATATTGAAATTCGTAGTGGTACTAACCATTAGTACCACAAAACTTTTTCTTACTGAAATATCGCTAGGAGATTATAATTTCCATAGATGGGAAAGCAAACCGGCAGAATATTATTCTCTGAATAGTAACCAAACCTGCAAGCCACCGGAACTACACACAATAATGAAAAAATGCAATGGTACTGGATTGGTACTAAAAATATGTGAAACGAAAAATAACGTGTGGAAAAGACATGAGTTATCAATACAAAAAAGTATAGATAACTGCATTGAAATAACCAAAATCAAACCAGACTCTGCGAGTTTGAATAACGGATTAAAATGCCGAAAGCCTGTATTTATGCGGGTTTCCGGCATTTATTTTATCAAATGGCTCTAGTTTGGCTCTATTTGTGGGGAGAGTAATGGAGTTATCAGTTTTGAAAAGGTAAATAAAAAAGGAAGAAGGTACAAGCTATGTTGCCAACAAGAGAAGAAGCACTGAAGTTAATTCGTGATGGGTTATTATTTAATCCGGGACCTTGGGGAAAACATTGTTTAACAGCAGCACACTGTGCAGAAAAAATAGCAAGTGCATGTGGTGATATGGATGTTGAGAAAGCATATATATTAGGTTTACTACATGATATAGGAAGAAAATTTGGTGTAAGATATCTTGGACACGTTTATGATGGATACGTATATATGAAATCACTGGGATATGATGAAGTAGCAAAGATATGTTTAACCCATTCTTTTAATAATCATACGATAGATGAATACATTGGAAAATTTGATGTTACAGATGAAGAATTGACAATTATAAAAACTGAATTAGCAAAGGCCATATATGATGAATATGACCGGTTAATTCAATTGTGCGATTGTTTGGCAGGAGCAGAAGGAGTTCTTGATATAGAAAATAGGATGAATGACGTAAAGAAAAGGTATGGCTTTTATCCGCAGGACAAGTGGAATTCCAATATGAATTTGAAGCAATATTTTGAGGGGAAAATGAATAAAGACATTTACCTTATATGTGAGAAAGATACATTTGCACCAGGAGATTTATGATCTTATAAATATATTTTTACTACAAGTTTTATGAACAGGTTGGAGGTGGTTAAGTGGATATTTTATTTAAAAATGATGATTTTGTATTTTCATACAGAGTTGGCGGTATATTAATACATAATGGTAAAATCTTGTTACAGCGTCCGAAGAATGATGATTATGCTATTATTGGCGGACACGTTGCGGCTATGGAGACAAGTATGGAAACTCTTAAACGGGAATTTGAAGAAGAGCTTCATGCTAAGATAGAGGTAGATAATCTGTTAGCAATCGGAGAAATTTATTTTCCATGGGGAAAAAGGCCCTGTCATCAGATATGCTTATATTATAATGTACATCTGATGGATGATAATATTCCATTAGATGGAGTGTTTCATGGATATGATGAGCTGGATAATGAAAGAATTAATCTGGATTTCTGTTGGGTTCCACTAGAAGATTTAAAGAAGGGGGCTAAGGTATATCCTTTGGAGTTGATACCATATATCCTTGAGCCAGTGAAAGAGATTGTACATTTTGTTTCAAAGCAGATTTGAGGAGATAGTCAATGATAGAAAATATGAAGGTAGAATTTGGCAGAACATCAGATATTGATTCATGGATGCGATTAGTGAGAAAAGTAAGTTGGAATTTTCCGGGATTAGAGACGGAGCAGAGTATAGAAGAACACAAAATAATTGTTTTGAAATTTATGAATGACAAGCGTGCTTTGTGCGTGAAGAATGAAGAAGATATTGTTGGCGTGCTTTTGTATTCAAGAAAGCATGATATGATATGTTGTCTGGCTGTTGATCCGGCTTATCGAAAAAAGGGAATTGCTTCGATGCTTTTGAGTGAGGCACTTGATAAACTTGACCTAGATAAAGATATAACTGTGTCCACATTTAGAGAGAACGATGTTAAAGGAATTGCACCTAGAAATTTATATAAGAAATTTGGATTTGAAGAGGATGAGTTGATTGAAGAATTTGGGTATCCTAATCAAAGATTTGTGCTACATGCCAATATTGGTGCTAACAATGTGCCAATTGTGGTGGTAAGAGAATCAAAAGAAGAAGACTTGACTGAAATACTGCATTTATATCTATATTTGCATGAAAAGAGCGTACCAGAAGAATCTGAGCAGTTAAGGAGTACGTGGGAAAATATAATGAATGACAACAATCATCATTTGATTGTTTGTGAGGTAGATGAAAAGATAGTTGCATCATGTGTATGTGTGGTTATTCCGAATCTTACAAGAAATGTTCGTCCATATGCTTTTGTGGAGAATGTAGTAACACACGCAGATTACCGAAAGAAGGGATATGCTACGGATTGCTTAAATTATGCAAAACATATTGCCAAGGAAAATAATTGCTATAAAATGATGTTACTTACTGGTTCAAAGGAAGAGAGTACATTGAATTTCTATAGAAATGCTGGCTACAATAGTACGGATAAAACAGCGTTTATACAGTGGATAGATATGTAAGTACAAAAAACTGAGGGTGTGAAAGGTATTACATTGCAGTTAGGAGGCAACATGGATATTTCAATAAAGTGTGATAGCTTAAAGGCTATATATAGTGTAAAAAATGGCATGTTAAGATGTGCTGCACCATATGAATTTACAATATCTCTAATGCCAATGATAAAGGTTTGCATAAGGGAAGGAAACTGGCAGAACACAGACAGGCTGTAATGCAGGAATTTCTGAATGAGTTTATGCTGGAATGGGAAGGGGAAAAGTGATGGAAGTAAAATTTTATGATACAGTTAATGATGAACTATTGAAATTTGCAGTGATTATCTCACAGAGTAACGGCAAGTGGGTATTTTGCAAGCATAAAGAAAGAGATACATATGAAGTGCCGGGAGGGCATAGAGAAGCTGGAGAGGATATTTTAGAAACAGCTAAAAGGGAGTTGCAGGAAGAGACTGGAGCTATCAAATTTGAGATAAAACCAATATGCGTATATTCGGTGACAGGTAAGACTAGAGTAAATGATACCGGTGAAGAAACATTTGGACTGCTTTGTTTTGCAGAGATAACAGAGTTTGCGAAAGAATTACATAGCGAAATGGAGAAAGTTGTGCTTATGGATGATTTGCCTGAGAACTGGACATATCCGTTGATACAGCCGAAATTGATAGAGAAGTATTTACAGGTAAAAAATAATTCTATAATTGGAGCAACAGTAACTGTCACAGTCGATAGACCATTAGGAAGTTATCATCCTGAATATAAGGATATGTATTATCCAATAAATTATGGTTACATTGAAGGAGTTATGGCACCAGATGGAGAAGAGCAGGACGCTTATATATTAGGTGTAAATGAACCAGTAGGCAAGTTTACAGGTAAAATTATTGCCATTGTTTATAGAAAAGATGATATAGAAGAAAAGTGGGTAGTTGTGCCTGAAGGAGTAACTTTTTCAAAGGAAGAAATCAGGAGACAGATTCATTTTCAGGAACAATATTTCGACAGTGAAATTGTGATGTAATATTAAGGAGATTACTATGTCATTAGGATTAAAAAGAGGAACAGTGCAGCTTGAACCACATGATAAACAGTGGGATGAGGCTGCCATTCAAACAATCAAAAAACTTAAATCTATATTAGGTGATGATGCTGTTGATATACAACATATTGGAAGTACAGCAATACCAGCAATTAAAGCAAAACCGATTATTGATATTGCTGTTGGGGTAACTGATTTTGAGAAAATAATGTCATATAATGAGCAGTTACAGAAGGAAGGAATCTTTTATCGTGGTTCGGATGTGGAAGATCAGATTCTTTATGTAATGGGGGATATGGAAAAGGATATCAGGACATACCATATTCATGTTGTGAAGTGGAATGGAACTGAGTGGAGGAATTATATTCATTTTAGAGATTGTCTAAATGCTAATGAGAATATGGCTTTGCAGTATCAGAGGGTGAAGGAAGAACTGGAAAGTAAGTATGCAGATGATAGGGTGGCATACACTAATGGAAAGCAAGATATGATAGATATTATTTTGAATGGCAAATAGATTGTTGACATGAATTGCCAAGACTGTTATATTGTTCAATAAAAACAAGGAGAACATACACATGAATCAGAACTTATATTCAAGACATTATATGTACATGTATTACGGACGTACAATGCTATAAACATGCAAGGTTAGTGCATTAGGTTATAGCTTGTAGGTCTTTTAGTCTAGTGCATAAAACCAGAATATAAGAGAAGATTTTACATACATTGCATCTTATTAAATTGGAGGTATCGCACTGGACATTGAATGTTTGGTGCGATTTTTTTATGTTTACAAGAAAGAGGTGCAGAAAATGAACGATTTAATTGAACTTAAACTGATAACAAGAGAAGATGCTGAATGTCTGCATAAACTGCAGATAGAAGCGTTTATGCCCTTATATGAAAAATATCAGGATGATGCTACAAGTCCGGCGAAAGAAAGCCTTGAAACAATAACAAAGAAGATAGTTGATGATAATTCGGATTTCTATTTTATTTTGTTTAATGGGGAGAAAGCTGGAGCTGTAAGAGTTAAATGGCATAAAGGGCAAAAAGTACACAAGAATGTAAATTGGATATCTCCTATTTTTGTTGTTCCAAAGTTTCAAAATAAAGGAATTGCCAGTAACGTAATCAAACAATTATTTGATATTTATCCGAATACAATAGAATGGTGGTTATCTACTATCAAGCAGGAAGAGAAAAATTGTCATTTGTATGAAAAATGTGGATTTGTTCGAACTGGAGATGAAATAGTCGTAAATGAAAATATGACATTAGTTTTTTATGTAAAGAGTTATATTGAGGTAAGGAGATTTAAGGAAGAGAATGCCAAAGAGGTCAGACATCTTATTGTCAGGAATTTCTTAGAGGTTAACAGTAAAGATTATGGTATATCATCAATGGAGAAACTTGCAAAGGTTTACAATGTGGAAAAGGTTCTGAGTGTGGCAAGTTATGCGCATATGTATGTCTTTGAATTTGATGGAAAAATAATTGGAACAGGTTCTATTTCAAGTTTTTGGGGAAGTGAAACAGAAAGTATACTTTTGTCCATTTTTGTCCTTCCGGAATTTCATGGAAAGGGTGTTGGAAGAAAAATCATAAATACATTAGAAACGGATGAATTTTATGTAAGAGCAAGCAGAATTGAGATACCAGCATCTATTACAGCAACGGAATTTTATAGAAAATTTGGATATGATTACAAAAATGGTGTCAAGGAATTGGATGATGAACACCATTACAGATTGGAAAAGTTTAAAAAAGCAGGAACTAAATAAAATTAATTATAAAATGTATTTGATTTATTATATGAATAATTATATAAATTTATTAGCAGCCTAAATAGCAAAATAAATTAAAAGATAAATAGATTTATAATATATATTACATATAATGTGTATTATACCAACATGAGAGGATAGCAATGAATACAAGAGAATGTCTGATAATTATTAAGGACAAGATAAAGACGTCAGAAGTAAAGAAGTACCAGTATAATCATGATACGCAGAAAATGGATATTACATTTCAAAATGGAAGTGTTTATTCGTATTTATGTGATAATGTACAAGTTTTGAAAAATCCGGACATTTTAAATCCAGCTATGTATCATATCAGCAGGGCTGGTAAAACATTTTTTGATATATCTGGAATGTATGTCTTTCACGGAGTAGTGGATGATTATTGGCATATATGTTTTAAGGGTGGAAGTGAGAGGGACTATAATAAAAAGGATTTAGTGATTGAAGAGTCGGTTCTGAATGATAACAGGTCTGCAAATGTGTTTGGATATATGAAAGAAATTGCTGGTCAGATTAAAATGGAAAATGAACCATCGGAAGAAGACTTGCTTAAGAAAAATTATAGCAAAATAACTTTTATAGGTAAGGAGTCTGCGCTTGCAAGCTATCTTGGGGAAAATAGAATAGAAAAGAGTGAGAAAGAATATTTTCCAATATTTCCATTTGGCTGTAATAATAGTCAATATGAGGCTGTCAAAAATGCTATGGAGAATCAGCTCAGCATTATCGAAGGACCGCCGGGAACAGGTAAGACGCAGACAATATTGAACATAATAGCCAATATTCTTATGAAGGGAAAGACAGTACAGGTAGTTTCTAATAACAATTCAGCAATTCAGAATGTATACGAGAAGTTATCATCATCAAAATACAATCTGGGATTTATAGTTGCATCATTGGGAAAAAGCGATAATAAAAAGAAATTTATTGAGAAACAATCTGAATATCCAGATTTTTCATCGTGGAAACTTGAAGAAGACTCAGTAGATATAATAAATAAAATACATAGTGAATCTATAGAGTTAAAGACAGTTTTTGATAAGCAGGAAAAATTGGCAGTATTAAGGCAGAAGCAATTACAGCTTTCAACAGAATATAAGTATTTTGAGGACTTTATAAAAGAATCAAAGGAATCGTTGGATATTATTAAAATAAGAAAAAAGTTATCGTCAAAATATTGTATGGATATATGGCAGGAGTGTCAGTTCTTTGTTGATAGTAAAAGAAAAATAAGCCTATTATTCAGATTGAAGCTATATTTTAAGCATAGTATCTCTAGTAAAAGTCTTTATAAACAAAATATAGATGAAATTATTATGTCGGCTCAAAAGATGTTTTATATAACTAAAAATAATGAATTGCAAGAGCAGATTATATATTTAGAAAATGAACTTGACGGAATAGGCACAGAGTTACTTGATAATATGCAAGTACATTCTATACAGGTTTTAAAAGATAATCTGGCAGTAAAATATAAGTCTGACATCCCAAGGAAAAAATTCAGCGAAGATGATTTGTGGAAGAATTCAAATGAATTTGTTAAAGAATATCCAGTTATATTAAGTACCACATTTTCATCACGCAATAGTCTTAATTCAGAGTATATATATGACTATGTTATTATGGATGAGGCTTCGCAGGTCGATGTTGCAACAGGAGTATTAGCATTGTCTTGCGCGAAAAATGCAGTAATAGTTGGAGATACAAGACAGTTATCAAATGTTGTAAAAAAAGATTTTGAAAAAGTAGCTGATGAAATATTTGATAAATACGATATTAGTCAAGGTTATCATTTTACTAAGAGTTTCTTACAATCAGTTATAGAGGTTATACCTGACGTGACAAAGACAATGTTAAGAGAGCACTACAGATGTCATCCTAAAATAATTAATTTTTGTAATCAGAAGTTTTATAAAGGTGAACTGGTGATTATGACTGAAGATAAAGGAGAGGATGACGTTCTTGCTGTAGTTAAGACTGTTAAGGGCAATCACGAAAGAAAGCATTATAGCCAGCGTCAGATAGATGTTATAAAAGAAGAAGTTATACCAAAATATGTTTCAGACCAATCAGAAACAGGAATTATTTCACCATATAAAAATCAGGTGTATGCTTTAAATGAAGAGATTAAAGGTATGGATATAGCAACTGTTCATAAGTTTCAGGGAAGAGAAAAGGATACGATAATAATATCAACGGTTGATGATACTATATCAGAGTTTACAGATAAGCCGGATCTTATTAATGTAGCAGTTTCAAGAGCTAAGAAAAAGCTGATTCTTGTTGTAACAGGTAATGAATTAACAAATGAAAGTAACATTAAAGATTTGATGAATTATATTGAATATAATAATTTTGAAATTTATGATAGTAAGGTATATTCAATATTTGATTATCTTTATAAGCAATATGCCGATGAAAGAAAGGAGTTTTTAAAGAAACATAAAAGTATATCGGATTATGATTCGGAAAATCTTATGTATGTAAACATAGAGAAGATATTTAAGATGGAAAAATACAGTGCATTAGATGTAATTACTCATATTCCGTTAAAGCAAATAATAAGGAATTATCAGCAGCTTAGTGATAAAGAAATCAGATATTTATCTAATCCTGCTACACACGTAGATTTTCTTATATATAACAGAATAAGCAAAAAGGCAGTATTAGTAATAGAGGTAGATGGCGTGGACTATCATACGACAGGAACTAAGCAGGCTTAAAGAGATATGTTGAAAAATCATATTTTAGAATTGGCGGGTCTTCCATATATCAGAACTAAAACAAATGGAAGTATGGAAAAAGAAAGGATTATGGCTAAACTTGATATGCTTATTTAGTTAAAATTTAAAAACTGCTATATTATTTTTATATAATTTAGTAAAGAAAATAATGCATAATATAGTTGGAGAAAATTAGACAGAAAATGGTATTTATAGAAGCATGGATTGTGAATTAAGAATAATTGTTCCGAGAGTTGTTGTCGATAATACTTAACAATTAATGTTACATAAAAGGTACGTATACATATATAGGAAAAATGTAGTTAAATGTATTAAAACGTAAATTGACATTAAATGGTGTACCAAGTGGATAACTTATAATATTAAGGAAAATATTGATAAATAGGCTGTTTGAAATGATTTACTAATTGTTAAGAAAGAATATTAATAGGCTGGTAAAATGTTTATGAATGGCTTAAAATAGGGGATGTAAGTGGTATATGTGATATAGAAATGGCTTATTATCGTGGATTGAATAGTAACATTAGATGTATTGAAATGATGGAGTTTAGAAAGGTAGCATAGTATACAAAACAATTGAATAGTAACATTAGATGTATTGAAATCACAAAGGGTATTAACATAAGCAACAAACACACAGTTGAATAGTAACATTTGATATAATGAAATAAGCTAGGAGATAAGCATAGCGGCACTCCAATGTCACTAAGTTAACCTAAATTATTCAAGGCAATGCCGTGAAAGCAGCTTAAAGCTACATAGTTTCTATATTTTAACTGAATATTGCGTTTCACTTATTAAGTCAATGAAAAAATAGCAACCATTTGTGGTAAAATTAAGGTGACAAATTAAAATAAATATCAACAAAGGAGCTCTTTATGAATATTTTAAATACGTTATCACTTAAAAGCAATAGACAGATTAAAATTAATTTCGATGGAGCTGATTTATTCTCCGATGCAGGCTTACTTCATATCAAAGAATTTGCAAGCAAGCTTGGCATTGACAGACTTTTTAGCCATTCATTTAAGACCAATGATTTTGCATTATTTAGATATCACACTGACAAGTATAATCTCCTTCAGATGATATATATGATCATTGTAGGTTACTTTGAAGAAGATGCTTCGGATGAACTTACAAATGATCCTGTGTTTAAAGCCGTGCTAAATAAAGAGACTTTAGCATCGCAGCCAACCATTTTAAGATTTTATAATTATATGGACAAAGATTCACTGAATGAGTTCCTTGTAATAAATAAACCTCTTAGAAAGAAAATTTATAGCATTCAGTTGTCTGAAGAGAGCGTCTTATTACGATAGGTATTCGTACAATTGCCATGTTCCTGATAATGGAACAGAATGTGGCTGGGATGTTATTTTTCAGATGCTGGAAGATATTACTCTGATAGAAGGAGATGTAGTTCATATTGTCTATGTTAAAATGAAAAATAAAGATAATACCATGAACTCAGCTGTAGCTGGAAAGAACTATATTAAAATGCGAAGTTAAATATTGTATGATGACGATTGTGCCTATTTTAAAAGTTTTTAGAGAAAACAAAATTACATAGAATGAGTGGAATTCAACCACGATATGTTAAAGCATAGCATATCTTAGTTACAAAAAATAGGGCGTGTGAAAAAACGAAAGTTTTTTCATGCGTCCTTTTGCTTATGGATGTAA